>Ga0255751_10000001_pt1 | contig 296198 bp, 232 predicted proteins | sample 071ome_20_FD_179951 | JGI IMG/M metagenome (GOLD analysis project Ga0255751, IMG submission 179951) | Coastal salt marsh microbial communities from the Groves Creek Marsh, Skidaway Island, Georgia - 071412BT metaG (version 2) | ecosystem: Environmental > Aquatic > Marine > Intertidal zone >... | reverse complement strand
AGCTCTAGAGGCATACATAGTGCGTGTGGATAACGCAGAAGAGAACAGTTGGGTACGCCAGCAGGTAAATCAATTCACGGAAGAAGCTTATTACATTGGTCTTGGTGGTGTGTCAACAGATAAGTTGTTCTGGCAAGAAGGTAATTCTTCTTATGACAATTGGTCAAGCTTAGAACCTGGACTCTCAGCAAGCCTTAAGAATGGTGAGCGTGTTTATACGGCTGTCGATGAAGAGGGAAAATGGTACGCTGAAGGCAGAAATAAGCTTAACCTGTATTATGTTATGGAAATTGAAGAAAAATGCCATTGGTCGCAAAAGGTTTCATTCTGTTGCGAAGATGTAGGTCAGGAAACTATGGTTGCTATGAAAGTAATTGACTGGCATGGCAATCACAATCAATGTATGGTTAACGTGCATGTTCTTGACTTCTTGCCTCCGCACATAAAATGTCCGGATGATGTTACAGCCAACTGCCAGGAAGGATTCGATCCAGATGACTTGTCTGAATTTGGTGAAGCAACAGCGATTGATGATTGTGGTGGATTTACCATTGAAGAAAACAGCACAATAACGTCATTGAATTGTGGAGAGTATATTATAAGAAGAATATTTACTGCCCGAGATCAGGGGGGTAATGCAAGCAGTTGTACACAACATATAGAATTGTCTAATGAAAGGCCATTTACTTTTGATGATATTGAGTGGCCGGCAGATATAACACTCGTGGATGTGGCATGTTCGCTTGATGGAGTCAAGCCTGCATTGACAGGAGAACCATCATGGGACGAGTCATTGTTCCCATGCAGTAATATAGCGTATACATATGATGACCTTATGTTTCACATCGTCGAAGGTGCCTGCCAGAAACTGGTAAGGATCTGGTCAGTGGTTGATTGGTGTCAGCAGGGCAGAGTGTGGGAGTACAGCCAGGTTATTAAGCTGAATAATAACATAGCTCCTAGCTTCGACAGCAATACATGTCGAACAATGGTTTACAATGATGCCGATAATATTGGTAACTGCCTGGTCCAGATCAACGACCTGGTAGCTGGATTGAATAACAACCCATTGAACTGTGCCGAAAGTCCGGCATGGAGTTATACAGTGGACCTCTACAGTGATGGTGTTATTGACTGGAGTGGAAATGGCAATGATGCCAGTGGCCAATATCCTTATGGCTCCCACAGAATTCACTGGACAGTCACAGATGATTGCCATAATGTGAATACTTGTACAAAAACCATCCGCATAAATGATAATGTACCACCTACACCGTACTGTCTTGGTGAGATTGTTATACCTATCAGTCATCCTGATGGTGTAGAGGTGTGGGCATCAGACCTTGATTTGGGTAGTGCGGACGACTGTCCTGATAATCCCGTCTATTTCTCATTTGAAGAAAATGCACTGGTTCAGCTTATGAGCTTTGACTGCAGCTTTTTTGAAGACAGTCTTTCAAACTCTGCTAATGTAGAACTTGAATTGTGGGTATGGGATAACATCAATCCAAACCTAGCTAACAAGTCTCTTTGCGTAGTGCAAGTCACGCTACAGGATAATGTAGGGGCATGTGATAATACAGGAGGTAGTTTGACGTCAAGGGTGTCTGGTATGGTTTATACAGAAGACATCGAAATGGTGAGTGAAGTCAATATGCATATTGAGTCCGAATCCATGAGCAATGACTATATGTCAATGAATGGGCAGTTTGCTTTCGATAACCTGGACATGTATAATGATTACCGCATACAGGCCAGTAAGGATGGCAATTACCTGAATGGTGTGTCAACGCTGGATCTTGTATTGATACAACGACATATCCTTGGTCTTGACAAACTGGATTCACCGTATAAAATCATAGCGGCGGATATAGATGACTCGCACAGTATTTCTGCTTTGGATCTTATTGAGCTCAGAAAGCTGATTCTTGGAATCTATGATGAATTGCCTAATAATGAGTCTTGGCGTTTCGTTGAGGAGTCCTTTAAATTCCTTGACCCTCTGAACCCATTCCCGTATTCAGAAAATATTCAACTGGATGATCTTGACCATGAGGTAAGTAAGGCTGATTTTATCGCGGTAAAAATAGGAGATGTCAATAATACGGCCTATTCAGGGCTCAAGTCAGCTTCTGGTAAAAGCCTAGTAGATGGCAGTTATACCTTTGATATTTCTAAAGAGCTTACAGCAAAAGGGAATACACGAGTACTTGTAACCGCCACCGAAGATATAGACCTGGCTGGCTTACAGTTTGAATGGAAATTCAATTCAAGGAATTCTGAGCTGCTTGCTGCCATACCAATAGGAATTGATATCGGGCAAGAAAATATCGCCTGGCATTCAGCACGTGAAGGTGTCGTGAGGTTGAGTTGGAACTCTGCTGGGTCATCAGCGATTCGCTCGGGGGAAGTCTTGATGGAATTCTTGTTCAGGGGAGAAGATCTAAATATCCTTACGGATAATGAAGAAGCATATGCTAGTAATGAGTTATATGTAAGTGATGTAACCGGACTGACCATTAAAGAAATCGAATTCCGTCAGCTTGGCACTACAGAGCTTGAATTTGAGGTGTTCCAGAATACGCCTAACCCATTCAAGGACGAAACAAGTATAAACTTTATCCTGGACAAATCGGGTCCTGTAAAGATTTCAGTTACAGACCAGACAGGACGACTATTATATTCTGATAATCAAATTTTTGAAGCCGGAGAAAATACCATACTTATCGACAGCAGAGAACTCAATGCTGCGGGCTTACTCTACTACCAAATCTCAACTGCAACACATACGGCGACAAGAAAGATGATAGTCATTAAATAACCATCAGGATACAGAAGTATGAAACATATGATTATTAAAAGCGATCAAAATATTATCAAGTCAATGATAAATATTCTATTTAGTATCTCTAAAACTGCTGCTGTTTGTTTTGGATTGCTCATCCTGATGATGCCGGACAGAATGACAGCTCAGTGTGAGAACATAATTCTGGCTTGTAACGATGTTGTTAATGTCTCCATTAATGAAGACTGCTACGCATCAGTCAATGCGGACCTAATCCTGGAAGATCCTCCATTCAGCTTTTTTGCAGATAATGGAGTAAACTACGACATACTGCTTCAGGATGAAAATGGATATCCCATTTTACCTTCTAACCAGCTTAGTGAGGAGCATGTAGGACGGAGAATAAAGGCTACTGTGAGTCTTGTTCCATGTAATATCAGCTGTTGGGGTTATATTCAAGTGGAGGATAAGATCGGACCCAAGATCTGGGGCTGTATCGATGGCTATTTGCCTGACATTGAGCTGGACTGTGATGTATTTTCTGATAACTATGAAATACCAGAACCGGTACTGGATGGTATATGCAAGAATATCGATGCTTTATCTTTTGAAGACGACACCTCAAGTCTGGATTGTAGAAATAATTTTGCATTCACAATAAGCAGACTATGGGTCGCAAGAGATGATGCCGGGAATAAGACTAACTGCAGGCAGCGAATTAATGTGAACAGAATTAATTTGGAGGATGTCATTGTCCCTGATGACTATATTGTCTATATGGATCCGGATGAGGAATGTCATGAGAGTCAGGATGTATCTCCTGAACGTACCGGTTATCCTACAGGACTCGCATGTCCTAATATTAAATATTATTTTTCTGACATCACATTTCCGCAATGCGGACGTCAGGTAAAGTTATTGAGAGACTGGTTTGTTATGGATTGGTGTACCGGTCAATCCATAACCTTTGGACAGATCATTAAAATAATTGATCATACGGCTCCAAAAGTAGTATGCCACCTGGACACCATCCAGGTAGCTAAAGCACCATATAATTGCGAAGCGAGTCCTTTCCTGAACCCGTTACGCATTCCGGGCTTCGATACGCTTGGTGCTGTGACAGTTCTGGACACCTGTCCAGAGGATATTTTTGTAGAAGTAGCCTATCTGCCGGCGGTGGAAGGTAAGGAGCAGCCACTTGATTCTCCATATTATACGATAGACCCTGACGAAGATGGCCTTTACAAGGTTCCTTATTTTGAAGAGAGAGTTTGGGTCAGGTATTGCTTTAGAGATGCTTGTGGCAATGAGACTGAGATCCCGGATAATGCTATCTGGGCAGATAGTGTAGGCTACTGCTGTTATTTTATACTTGAAGCGCAGGATAAAACACCTCCTACGGCTATTTGCGAAGGCTTTACCAAGATTCCATTGGGATCACAGGGTATAACGGAAGTGCCAGCCGAGCGCTTTGATGATCACAGTTACGATCCTTGTGATGGCGTGTCTCACTTCGAAGTCCGCAGGGAGAATTACTCCTGTGCCGGATATGAAGAGCATGGTAAGCTGGGATGGAGCGAGAGTTTGCACTTTTGCTGTGAAGATCTCGGCGATACAATTACGATACGCCTCAGAGTTTTTGATCATTCAGGCAATTTTAGTGAGTGCCTTGGATTGGTATGTGTCAGTGAAGCCGGACCACCGGTGGTACAATGCCCCGATCCATATGTTCAACTGGATTGTGATGAAGATTACAGGAATTATAATATTATTGGTTATCCCGAAGCTGAAAACGGATGTTCATACGACATTAATATTGGCAAGGAGGAATTTGACCTGTCCTATTTTGATATAGCCTGTGGCACAGGTTCGATTTTCAGGAGTATAGAAGTATTGGACAATAATGATAATGTGGCTGTAGAATGCCAGCAAGAAATCAAATTCAGAGATGATGTTTCAGTACAACTGGAATATGGTGATTTTGATTTTCCCGATGATATTACAATCGATATTTGCAGTACAGGTGGTTCCCTTGATCCTGGATTTACAGGACTGCCGCATTCGGACAAGGAGTTCGGTTGCTCAAATATTGCAATTAGCTACCAGGATAGTCCTCCAATTACTCAGAATTCAAACGGTATCTGCTACACAATACTGAGAGAGTGGCGCGTAGTTGATTGGTGTAATTATCATCCAGCTTATCCTAATTTATATGTGTTAAAAACGACTCAGGAGATTCGAGTGTCGAATTCCGCTGAGCCCGAATTCATATGTCCAGGCGATATCACTGTCAAGACCACTACCTTCGAATGCGAGGCAGAAGTGAATCTTGTTGTTAATACGGCTTCAGTATGTCCGAGCAGTTTTGATGTTTACTGGTCAATAGATGCATTTTCGGATGGTACAACAGATATCAATGGTGCTGGAAATGACGCTACCGGCGTATACCCGGTGGGTACGCATACAATAACATTTGCAGGATACAATTACTGTGGAGGAGGTGCTGAGTCATGCAGTTATAGCTTTACGGTTGAAAGTGATAAAGCTCCAGTACCTATTTGTGTTGCTGAACTTAGCTGGTCAGTTGGAAGTAATGGTACGGCTGAAGTGTGGGCCTCTGATTTTGATTTAAAGTCAGAATCAGGCTGTGCTCAAGGACCCATATCATTTTCTTTTGTTGCACCTACAGAAGCCACTTACCCTGAACTGTCAAGGTCTTTTGATTGCAGCGATATCCCGAATGGCATCTCTGAGGCTTTGGAACTTGATGTATATGTAATAGATGACGAAGGTCGATTTTCTTCTTGCCGGAGCACACTCAATTTGCGGGATACTGGAGATCATTGTCCTGATCAACAGGGTAATCTGAATACAATAGGTGGGGAAATCCACACGGAAATACTCGAACCTATGGAGCAAGTGATGCTTGAATTGCTTGATATGGATAACGAAGGCCTGATGACAGAGATCACTGGCATTAATGGAGCTTTTACCTTTGATAATGTTTCAAGTACAGGGCATTACGAGCTAAAACCGACTCATGATAAAGACTATCTGAACGGTGTCTCAACACTCGATTTATTGATAATTCAGAGACATATTCTAGGTCTTGAAAGGATTGAAAGTCCATACAAGCTGATTGCTGCTGATATAGACAAGTCTTTATCAATCACGGCCCTTGACCTGATTCAACTCAGAAAATTAATCCTGGGTATATATGATGACCTGCCTGAAGCAGATTCATGGACTTTTGTTCCTGCAGCCCACAAATTTGTAGACCCTTCTTCACCATGGGCTTATCCTCAATATCTTGACATAGAATCGCTTAAGGAAACTATGCTGGATGCTGATTTTGTAGCGGTCAAATTAGGCGATGTCAATAACAGTGTGAATCTGACTTCATCATTGCCTATTCAAAAAAGGAATAGTGATGATGTGTTCCTGAGCAGCTACAGTGCAGAATTCAGTACCGGAGAACTGGTTGATGTCCCGGTTATAATCCAAAATGATATCTCTGTATATGGTATGCAGTTTACTTTTGAATTTGATGATGAAGCCCTATTGTTCCAGGGCGTAGATAGTGGAAGACTTTCTGTAGGCGATGAAAACTTTGCTCTGCTTAACCGCGAAGCCGGAAAGATTACATTCTCTATTACTTCTTTGGATGCTCTAGGTCTGAAAGAAGGCGATGCACTATTTCATATCTATTTTGAAGCCCGCGAAAATGCTGTAACTGAAGAAATGATTGACATCAACTCTTCTGTTACAAAGGCTGAGTTGTATGATAGTTATGGACAGGTCAGACCTATTAATTTTGTCTTGAAGAATAAGGAGTTGGATAGGAGAGAGTTACAGCTTTTTCAAAATGAACCTAACCCTTTTACTGCCTCAACAAATATTTCATTCTATAATCCTGAAGCGCAAATGTTGAAATTACAGCTTATGGACTCTACGGGTAAATTATTGAAGACGTATCAATCTTACTTTGAAAGTGGTATGCAAAAGATAAATATCAGGTCAGAGGATCTGGATGCTACTGGTGTTTTGTTTTACAGGCTGCAATCAGCCGGGCAGGCAATTACCAGAAAAATGATTATGGTTAAATAATGTGTTCTATTTTTGTATTCGAAAAGCCGGTCTTTTAGATCGGCTTTTTTGTTTTTCTATGAAACGAATTGCACTTATATCTGACACACATGGTCCGTTGCCGGATGATGTAAAGCCATTTTTAGAAGACTGTGATGAATTGTGGCATGCTGGAGATCTTGGGCCAGGATTTCTTGATGATCCCAGCCTTGATGCATTGGTTTTCAGGGCTGTTTATGGAAATATCGATGATCGTAGTATCCGCTATGACTGTCCTTTAGACCTAAATTTTAATTGTGAGGGTGTGAGTGTTTTTATGACACACATTGGGGGATATCCTGGGCGGTATACGAAGCGGGTTAAAGATCAGCTGGCTACAATTAAACCTGATCTGTATATCTGCGGGCATTCCCATATTTGTAAGCTGATGAAAGATCCAAAATCAGGCCTTTTCCACATTAATCCGGGGGCTTGTGGTTATAAAGGTTTTCACCACATGAGAACCTTTGTGATGTTTGACTGCGCTCATGGAAAAATAGAAAACCTGAGATTGATTGAGCTTGGACCGAGGACTAAAAGAGCATATTAATCGATAGTTGATCCATGAGTAGGATATCGTTTATTTTATGCTTAAATTTAAATTGAATAGTTCTTTTAAGCTAAAGAACAGTTTTTCCATTTTAAATTATATCACTATGAAACTTAAATTCTTATTTATCTTATTTGCTATTACCTCTATGGGCATAGTTGCTTGCGGTGATGATATTGATTGTTCAGATGAAGTTGCACTACAAGCTGAAATTCAAGATGAACAAGACGCCGTAAACGCCGCAATTCTTACATACACTACAGATCCATCTACTGACAATTGTGAAAGTCTTGTGGATGCCCTACAGGAGTGGATCGATGCACTCAAAGATCTAGAGGATTGTGCAAGAGAAGTTGGTGAATACGAAGAATTTCAGGAAGCGATCATGCAAGCGGAAGATGACTTAGACACCATTGAATGTTGATGAAAAAATAACATAAACTTTTTAAAGGGGCTTTAAGCCCCTTTTTTATTACGATTTATCAATGGCATTTGAAACATCTCGGATTATATCATCGATATTTTCAATGCCCACTGAAATACGTATCAATCCATCGGTGATGCCTTGTTCTTCGCGAATAGCCTTATCGATATTCAGATGCGAAGACGTTGCAGGATGCAATAATAATGTATCTACGTTCCCGAGGGTAGACGCTATAGTACAAAGTTTACAGGCATTCATGAAAGCCTTGGCTCTTTCGAGTCCACCTTTCAATTCAAAGCTCAATACGGCGCCGTACAGTTGCATCTGTTTGTCAGCTATTGCCTTGTATTTAGAGGATTCAAGGCCTGGGTAGTTGACTTTTACTACCTCCTCATGCGCTTCTAAATATTCGGCAAGCCTCAGAGCATTATGGCAATGCCTTTCCAGCCTTACAGCCAGGGTCTTTAGTCCGTTATGCAGCAGCCATGCCTCAAATGGACTGGCGTTGGTGCCTAGCAGCTTCATATAATTCCAGACGCTTTTACGCTCTTCCCTGGTTCTGCAAATGATAGCTCCTGCTAAGCCATTACCATGTCCATTCAAAAACTTGGTTGTTGAATAAACCACATAATCCACTCCAAGAGGCAGGGCTTGCTGAATATAGGATGTGGAAAATGTATTGTCCAGGACCGTCTTGATATCCAGCTTTTTCGCTGCATCGCAAATTCCCTGGATGTCGACACAGTCGAGACATGGGTTGGAAGGGCTTTCGAAATAGATCAGCTTAATGTTTGGATTCCTCGTGGCCATTGTATTCAGAGTCTCAGGCTCTGATAAAGAGCCATATATTATCTCTATGCCCTTACTGCCAAGCACATGTCTGATTAGATCCGATGACCCTCCATATAAGTTCTGTTGGCAAAACAAAGCATCTCCAGGATTCAGCAGGCTTAAGAGTAATGTTGCGATTGCAGACATCCCGGATCCTGTAAGAATGCAATGCACATCGGTATCCGTGCCGGCAGATTCCAAAGCAGCCAGTTTGCGTTCTACCGAATCAATGGTGGGATTGGCATATCTGCTATAGACAAAGCCATCGCTCCTTCCTTCAAATACATCTATGGATGATTCGATATCTTTAAATGAAAATGCAGAACTCGCGTTGATGGGTAAAACGTGGGATGCACCATTTTCAATTTCCCTGTTTTCGCTTACGCAAATACTGTCTTGTTTTAAATTTAATTCTTTACTTCTGTTAGACATCTGTTTGCAATTTAGTAGAGATCAAATTTAATGCTTATAAGCATCTACAGAGCAAAATTATAATATAGCTTATCTTTATTTTGTAATTCAGTGGTTATGTCAATGGTGAGAATATTATTCGTGTTTCTAATGAGCTTTGTTTCTGGATTTTTAGTCCAGGCACAGGATATTAATTCGGCTTACAATGGGGATACCACCAAATTGATCAATTTTGCTGAGCTGAGCCTTGATATCAACAATCCGATATATAGTTTTGGTAATAGATTGGATAAAACACTCTATGGTTTGTCAGTCTCCTATCTAAGACAAAGAAATGTGACGCGACCCGATTGTTTTGGTGTTCAGTTTTCATATGCCCACATTGGATCTATAACCCAGAATTTCTTTGATTTTGAAGATCGTACAGGGACAAACTTGATGAGTTTACGTTTTCTTTACCGCTTTTATCCGGATTTTTACTTTTGGCGTATTGAGCCTTTCATCGAAACATCCTTTGGACCACAACTGGTATATACTGTAACAACGACCACCAGTTTCATAGATGATTCTGCAAGTCTTAATTTTGAAGAATCTGACATGGGTATTTCCTATGGGGTGGGACTTGGTTTCAGTACCTATATTTCCGGTCAGGTATTCCTTCTGACAAAGTTCAGCTTTAATGGTGGCAGCTCATTGACTTACTTTATGCCTGGAGATTATATCCAGGGACTGCCATTTGAAAACTTCTATGCCGAGACATCATCAATTAATTATTTAAATCTTCAACTGGGCTTGAGTGTTAGCTTTTAAATTATCGAATGAATTATACCCATGAGTGAGGAACTGTTTGAAAGCTATCGAATCAAAGTGGACCCCGGTCAGGCCAAACTGCGCCTGGACAAGTATCTTTTTTCACGGATGGAAAAGGTGTCACGCAATATTATACAAAATGGCATAGCAGAGGGCATGGTGTTGGTCAATGGAGAAGAGGTTAAGTCCAACTATAAGGTAAGGCCTGACGATATAATAACAGTGTATTCCTCAGGCTTCAATCCGGAACATTTTGAACTAAAGGCTGAAGATATTCCTCTGGATATACGATATGAAGATGATTATCTAATGGTTATTTATAAGCCTGCTGGACTGGTGGTGCATCCTGGTGTAGGAAACAGGTCAGGAACCCTTGTTAACGCACTGCTGCATTATGTAAGTCAAAAGGAACTGCCGATCATGGAAGGTAATGAACCGGATAGGCCTTGCCTTGTACACCGAATAGACAAGGACACATCCGGCCTCATGGTAGTGGCCAAAAGTGAGAAAGCCATGACGGGTCTGGCAAAACAGTTTTTTGACCATAGTATTGATCGTGAATACCAGGCTTTGGTGTGGGGTGCGCCAGAGCCAGAATCAAGTATAATTGATGCTCATATCGGAAGGCATCTCAAGGACAGGCTGAAGCAAGCTGTTTTTCCTGATGGCAAGCATGGGAAACATGCAGTCACACATTATGATGTGCTTGAAGACTTATATTATGTGAGTTTGGTGCGGTGCAAGCTTGAAACTGGACGAACACACCAGATCAGGGTGCACTTTGCTCATAAAGGACATCCTTTGTTTAATGATAGTAAATATGGCGGAGATAAGATAATGAAAGGCACAGTATTTACGCGGTATAAGCAATTTGTTCAAAATTGCTTTGAGCTTATTTCGCGCCATGCCTTGCACGCAAAATCAATAGGATTCACTCATCCGATAACGGGAGAGCGTATGCATTTTGAATCTGAATTTCCGGATGATTTGCAAGCGGTATTGGATAAGTGGAGGCATTATGTCAAACATCAAAAGTCGATGAAAAATGAAGCTGAAGGATAGGATCAATGACCTTGTCGAATTGGGCCAGTGGATTCAACAAGATTTATATTACAACTCTGAAGTAATCAGTAAAGCTATAGCTGATAACCCTTGGTTTACCAGAGATTCGATCAATCAGGCCTTAAAGGCAGTTTCATTACAGTATCTGAGTGCTGATTGTCTGAGTGCATGGGTTTCCGGGGAGCAAATAACTGAGACAACCAGACAGAAGATTATTGGCATCGTGATGGCAGGTAATATACCCCTTGTGGGTATTCATGATCTCCTTGCAGTTCTAATTACGGGGCATAAGGCATTGATAAAAGCCTCCGATAGAGATTTGGCTTTACTTGAATCTGTGGTTCATCGACTTTATGAAATGCATGATTATTGGCGCGACAGTATAGAACTCACCCATAAGCTAAGCGATTTAGGTGCTGTTATCGCTACAGGAAGCGACTCAACCGCTCGCTATTTTGAGAAATATTTCAGTGCGTACCCTCACATCATACGCAAGAACAGACATGGTGTAGGAATAGTTTTCAAGGACGACACAGGAGATCAGATGAAAGGTCTGGCTGATGATGTATTATCTTATTTTGGTCTTGGCTGTAGAAACATCTCAAAGTTATATCTGGAAAAAGGAGTAGAAATTGATTCTCTTTTTGAGCATTTTGAAAGCCATGGAGATACTATTCACCACAATAAGTACAAGAACAATTATGACTATAACTATGCTTTATTTCTTTTGAATAAGGATGAGTTTTATACCAATAATTTTCTATTGCTGAAGAAGCATGATCATATCAGCTCACGTATTGCGAGTGTGCATTATGAGTATTTTGATAATACCTATGATTTGAAAAACAAATTAAACAGACAGATTAGTCAAATACAATGTATCATGTCAAGCAGGGATATTGACGGCTTAAATTGCTTTCGTTTTGGATATGCCCAGAAACCCGGTTTGACCGATTATGCTGATGGTGTTAATACCATTGAATTTTTAAAATCACTCGATGGCAACAGCTAAGCAAAAGAAAGTGGAAGATATAATGGGTATACTTGAAGAGTTATATCCTAAAACACCTGTTCCACTAGATCACACGGATGAGTATACCTTATTGCTTGCTGTCTTGCTTTCCGCCCAATGTACGGATAAGAAAGTCAATGAAATAACTCCCCATTTGTTTGATGCCGCCGATAATCCCTATGATATGGCTCAGTTGAGTGTCGATCATATCAAGGACATTATCAGGCCCTGTGGGTTGAGTCCTGCCAAATCGAAAGCCATTCACGGTTTATCCCATATTTTGATTGAGGAGCACGGCGGTAAGGTACCATCCAATTTTGAGGAGCTGGAAGCGCTGCCTGGAGTAGGGCATAAGACAGCCTCTGTTGTCATGGCCCAGGCATTTGGATATCCTGCCTTTCCAGTTGATACACACATTCATAGACTGGCGTGGCGTTGGAAATTAAGTAATGGGAAGAGTGTTGCGCAAACCGAGAAAGACCTTAAGCGCTTGTTCCCGAGAGAGAGCTGGAATAAGTTGCATCTTCAGATTATTTTCTTTGGCAGGGAGTATTGTCCGGCCAAGGGACATGACGCATATGCTTGCCCTATCTGCAGCAAATATGGGCGTAAGAGTCTTTTTCCTAAAAAGGGTAGTTGACAGCCACGTTAAGGTTGCCAAATAATCCCTGCCCATCTAGTGGAATGAAATGGGAACCTGTATCCGGGTTGATGTTGGGGCTTCGTAATTTGTATCCAAAGTCGAACCGAATAAGGAAGTATGTGAAATCAAATCGTATACCCCAACCGTATCCAAGAGCTATCTCATTAAGAAAGCTGCTGCTGAATTTTGATCCCGGCCTGTCGGGATCAGTCTTTAATGTCCAGATGTTACCTCCGTCAAAAAAGAGACCACCGTCCATAAGCCAGAACAAATCAAAGCGGTATTCCATATTAAATTCCATGACGATGTCTCCCCGTTGGAAAAAGGAGATCGGATTAGGGTCGGGAAATTCGTAGGAACCGGGCCCCAGCTGCATAGGTCTCCAGGCCCTTAGGCTGCTTGGGCCACCTATGAGAAATTGTTTAATGTAGGACACAACATTCGGGTCTCCGTTGCGATCCTTCCCGTATGGTAGGGACACACCTGTCCTGAAGCGGGCAGCCAGCTGTGATTCTTTAAAGACCTTCTTGTACCAGCGCCAATCAAGGTCCAGTTTTACAAATTTCTCAAATGCTACGGCATCAGAGAGACGCCATACATTATCATTATTACTGGCCAGATTATATAACTCATTACCAAGATGAACTTCAAGTCCTGATGTTTCAAGGTTGGCAATAAAGCCAAAGTTTGACCTGAATGGACCTCTGTCACTCTGATAGAAATAGCTGATATCGCGTATAAGCATACCGGTGAAGAGGGCAGTCTGAAAACTTCTTTGCAGTAAGGGATTATTGTTCAAAATGACAGTAAAGCTGTCACGAACAACATAATCCGTATAGTTAAAGCCAATCTGGTTAAATACCAGTCTGTGTTTGTTGTTCAATTTTATATCAAAACCGAATCCCGTATTGAATGAAGAGATCTGGTAATTGTCAATAATGTCTAGATAATTGAATCCAAGAGAAATTTTGCTGGTTCCTTCCTCTTTCATTTTTTTGACGGACTTCTCTTTAAAAATGCCCCACTTTCCACCCAGAACGAGAAGGTTAAGCGGCTTTACAAATTTTGGCATATCCAGTGAGTTGTTGAGGCCAAGGGTGACGGCATTGATATCCTGGCTTTGAACTCTGAATTCAACACCTGTTTCCAGGCTGAATTTGAACAATTCAGATCCTCCAAATACATTCCTGTCTTCCAGGCCTGTTCCGATGGCAAAGCCTACAATGTTTTGGTCAACACGACTGATGTTAGAGAAAAAGAAATCCGACCCCATGTCAAAAACCCATTTATTTTTCTGGGGTGTCAACAGAATTTTGTAATCTATAAGGGAATCGGCTTGAGGATTTACTGTGGCTTGTAATTTGACAAAACGATATGTGTTCAGGTTGAAGAGTTTTCTGATTGTCTTATCGTAGTTGGATGACTTAAATATAGAATACGGCTCGAGAAATATTTTCTGGTCAATAACTGATGGTCTGACGATATAATCCTCGGATTGACGCAGATAAGTTTTTGCAAATTGTTCTTCAGCTTTGAGTAAGGACGACTTCTGAAACTGGTGGAAATCGGTATAAACAGAAATATTCCCGATTCTGTACCGCGTATGGCTTGAGCTGTCAGATGGTGGCAATATTTCAAAATAGATATCCCAGGCGTGATCGAGATCAGTACTGTCACCCTTGATGCTGACATTGCTGAGATTGAAATTGGCATACCCGAGATTTTGAAGACTGGACACAATTCGCTGCTTTTCAACATCAAAGGTCAGGGCATCGATAGGGTCTCCGACCTGCAGGAGACTGGTATTGTAAAGGGAGTCTACCTGATCTTTCAGCAAGGAATCCAGGCTTATGTATTCAAGTTTGTTGATGGTGTATTGCTTTCCCGGATCAACCATATAGCTGACGGAAGCTTTCTTGCCGCAATAGCAGATGTTTTCATATACATCCGCCTTGTAATAGCCCTTCTTGTTTTTTAGGTAATTCTCCATGTCCAGGGCAGAACGGCTGATAAGCTGTGTGTCCAGTATAGCCGGTTCCTCACCAAGGGTATTACGCGACCAGTTTTTTATCCAACTGGTGTCTACAGGCGCCTGGTTCTTGTAATGGTACCACTCACGCGGGATGAACATAAAATTACCGTTAGGTTTCTGGCGTGAAAACTGTTGGAGTTGATCTTTTAAGGATGAGCTGCTAGGCACTTTTTCTTCACTCTGAATCGCAATCTCAACATAGTCAAGAAGCACTTCATCATCTTGAAGATATTTTGTAGTATTACACGAATACATCATACCCACATATACAAGAATCGCAAGGCATACGATAGCATTGCGTAGAGGCAGTGTGTATGGCAACAAATATTTCAAATGAATCTGACTAATGAATTAAGGAAATACATCAAATCGCTTCAAGCTCTTAAGTATCGGCAAAAGTATAACAAATACATTGCCGAAGGTCCTAAAATTTGCCTTGAAATCATGGAATATGCCAAGGCAGATATTGAATATCTAGTATGTACCAATGAGATGCAGGAATTGTATCCTAACAGGCTGGCACAGCTCAGTGGAAAGACTATAACATGTAATGATAAGGAACTTAAATCTATTTCGTCACAGAAAAACCCTAACAAAATTTTAATAGTTGCCACTCCAAAGCATCATGTGGTCAGCTCTGATGAGCTTGATGCTTCCTGGGCGTTATACCTCGATAAAATACAGGATCCAGGTAACATGGGTACAATTATGCGCATTGCTGACTGGTTCGGTATTTCGTGGGTACTGGCCTCAGAAGATTCATGTGAATTCTATAACCCGAAAGTCATTCAGTCTGCCATGGGGGCCCATTTAAGGGTCAAATTCTCTGTAGTAAAGGTAGATGAGTTAGTGACTTTGGATAAGACCGGAATATATTCCCTTGCATTAGACGGGGAAGATATGTCGGAGATTGAAATGCCCTCCAGCGGTATTTTGGTTGTAGGAAATGAAAGCCGGGGCGTAAGACGGGAGATTATGGATAGCTCCAATGCCATATGGACTATATATAAAAAAGGAGGCGCTGAATCGCTCAACGCCTCCGTGGCATGTGGTATATCCTGTTATCTTATTAGCCTGGCGACTAGATAATTTTCTTTATTTCAAATTCCAAATTATTCTTATTCGGATTGACTGCTGATATATTACCATCCCGATCAATCAGGAATGTTGTTGGAATACTGCGAACGCCATACAAGGCTGCTGCGGCTGAGTCCCATTTTTTCAGATCGCTCACGTGGTTATCCCATTCCAGTTTATCCTTTTTTATAGCATCAATCCATCTTTGCTTCGAATTCGCCAATTGCTTGTCAAGCTGGTCGGCAGGAAATCGTGCTTTGGTTCTCTCGTCCAGGCCGTCAAGAGATACGTTGAAAACTGTAAATCCTTGGTCCTTGTATTTGTGATAGGTCTCTACTACTTTAGGATTAGCTCTTCGACATGGTCCACACCAACTGGCCCAGAAATCCAGAAGTACAACCTGTCCCTTGAGATCTGATAATTTCCTGGTTTTTCCATTTACATCAGCCATCGTGATATCAGGCGCAGGTTGCCCGACTTTTACCCGGTATCGGGATTGCTGCATATCATAGTTCTTTTTCATATTGGCAGCATAGTTTCCAAACCGTTCCGCAACAGTTGTTTCAGGATACTGCTCTTTCAATTTATCAGCTATGGCCTTGTATGTTTCATAAAGTGCCGGATTAGCCGGTGTTGTGCCCAAAACAACACCCATAGCCAGGATAGGATCGTACTCCTTGACCGCCTTTTCGTAAAGGGCAGGAACCGAAGTCTTCTGGTCTATCAGGTCTCTGACCGATTGTCTGAATACAGATGACATTTCTGATCCGGAAACAGTGTAATTAAATTGATCGAGGGTATTGAGATTACCCTTTATTTCGATCAAGCTTTCTCCACCTTTAATGATGACCTCAACCGCTTTGGCGCCCACTCTTACCCGGTACAATCCTGGCTCCAGGCCTTCAGGGAAATTGAAGGAGAAGCTGCCATTTTTTATTTCTTGCGTTTGTAATGACTGTATGGCATTGCTTAAATCCTTGCTGTCAAAATAGGCTGTAAGGCTTTCTGCATTGTCCAGCTGACCCTGTACATTCAGTCCGGGGGGATAGCCTTTGCAGGCCATAAAGAAAACTACCGATAATATTGAAAGCAACTTAAAAATCTTCATTGTATCTGTTTTGTTAAATCTATTCTTTTAACGGACTGGTGCTGATTCTGTTTACACGCCCGCAAATTTGTAATATTATAATATTTTGCAATATATAAATATCTGCAAAGATATGTATTAGCTCGTAAGCTAAGTCTTAAGTAAAGTTTAAAATATGCTATAATTATGCAGTTGCCATCCAATACGGCAGGAATTAAGCCAGTTTTGACTGGATGAATGCCCGAATCACCTCAAGGCTGTTTTCAAAGCTTTTATTATTGTTAATGATTATATCTGAATCTTCTCTGTAAGCTTCAATATATTTTTCGAATGCGGGCATGACGTGATGCTCATATCGGTAAATTACATCTTCCAGTGGGTAATTTCTTTCTACACGATCTCTTTTGATCCTGCGGATAAGCTTCAGGTTGTCTTTGGCATGGACAAACAGTTTCAGGTCAAAAAGGGATCTCAATTCCGGATAATGGTATATGAAGAGACCCTCGATAATCATAACAGGAGCGGGTTTTATTGTTATGGTCTTGCTTTGAGCCTTTTCATTGTTGAAAACATATTCCTTCCTACTAATCGCCTCATCGTTTTTTAGGTTTTGAATATCAGACAAAAGTTCAACAGAGCGAATAGATTGAGGTAAGTCAAAGTTCTGAATACCATTAGGGTCTGTATACTGCTCTTCGCGCGGCAGGTAGTAATTATCCAATGATATAAAGCAAACCTGCTCCTCACTGAAATGGGATTTAAGCATATTCAGGAAGCTGGTTTTCCCAGAACCGCTTCCACCCGAAATACCGATAATGTAATGTTCCTTAGGCATAACCTTAGCAAAAATATAATTTTGATTAATTTCAGCGCATAATCGCATTTCATAAAGCCAAATTTTTATTAATGGACAGATTTGCCGGCCTTCTGGGAATAGTAATTCTTCTCGGGATTGCTTTCTTATTGAGCAATAACAGAAAAAAAATCGATTATAAGCTCGTAGGCTGGGGACTGGGTCTCCAGTTGTTTTTTGCCTTATTTATCCTTAAGACGCCAGTCGGGCTGCCTTTTTTCAATTTTTTCGATAAGCTGATCAAACAATTGCTTGCCTTTTCCGACAAAGGGGGCGATTTTCTTTTTGCTTCATTTGTGAGTGGAACCGTTGAAGCACCATTGTTGAACTTTGCCGTACGGGTATTACCTACCGTTATTTTCTTTTCTGCTTTAATGGCGGCTTTATATCATTCAGGTATCATGCAATTTATAGTACGCATAATAGCCAAAGTAGTGCAAAAGACTATGGGGACAAGCGGATCGGAAACCCTCAGTGTCGTCGGGAGTATTTTTGTAGGTCAAACAGAGGCGCCTTTATTGGTAAGGCCTTTTGTTAAAAATATGACTAAGTCTGAACTGATAACAGTGATGATCGGTGGCTTTGCCACTGTAGCTGGCGGCGTAATGGCCCTGTATGTTAAAATGCTTGACGATATCCCGGGAATAGCGGGACACCTTATGGCGGCTTCAATAATGAGTGCGCCAGCAGCTATTGTAGTGGCTAAAATTATTTTTCCGGAAACGGAAATTTCGGAAACAAAAGGCACACTGAAAGTCAATGTCGAAAAAACGGCTGACAACTTGATGGAAGCATTAGGTGATGGCGCTACGGATGGCATGAAGCTGGCGGCTAATATAGGAGCTATGCTTATCGCCATTGTCGCTATGGTCGCTATGATCGACGGGATTTTATCTTTTGCCAATACATCGCTTGCAGAAATATTAGGTGTTATTTTCCGCCCTTTGGCATTTTGTATGGGAGCTCCGTGGGATGAAGCTGAAGTGCTGGGTACATTACTGGGTGAAAAAATCGTCCTGACTGAATTGATAGCCTATAAGGATCTGAGCGATATCCGGAAGCTTGGAGAATTGTCAGACAGAACGGCTATCATCGCCAGCTATGCGCTTTGCGGATTTGCCAATTTTGCTTCAATAGGTATCCAGATGGGAGGGATAGGCGGCATCGCTCCTGCTCGTAAAAAAGATATAGCCAAACTGGCTATGAAGGCTATGATTGGAGGTGCTTTGGCATCCTGGATTACAGCCTCAATCGCCGGAATACTTATAAGCTAGACCTTAAGAATTTATTAACCCATGATTTCACGGTATTATATAACTTAGCGCTAAAAATCAAATATGAGAAACTTATTGACTTTTGCATTTCTATTTATAGTGGGAACAAGCTATGCCCAGATTCAAACGCCAGCTGCTAGTCTTTCAGCCACGGTAGAACAAACCGTTGGTTTGACAGACATCACGGTTGAGTATTCACGACCGGGTGTTAAAGACAGAGTAATATTTGCCGATGATGGTCTTGTTCCTTTTGGTAAAATCTGGAGAACAGGGGCCAATGCAGCAACAAAAATTACATTCTCAACTGATGTTAAGGTCAATGGTGCTGCCCTTAAAGCAGGATCTTATGCTATTCTTACCATTCCTACAGCTGAAAGTTGGACTGTTAATTTCTATGCATTTGATGCGCCAGGCTTTGGAGGCTATGTAGAAAAGGAACCAACTGCTAGCGTTTCGGCAGAGACTATGGAATTGAGCTGGAAACTGGAGAATTTCACTATCAGTATTCACAATTTGAAAAGCGATGGAGCGGATCTTATGATTGCCTGGGACACAACAGGTGTTGGTCTTGAAATCTCTATAGATACGGATTCGGCTGTTATGGCAAGTATTGAATCAGCTATGGCCGGTCCATCAAATAATGATTATTACAGAGCTGCTTCATATTACTATGAAGCTGACAAAGACCTGGATAAGGCGCTTAATTGGATTAACAAGGCAACCAATGTTGATCAGCCAAGATTTTGGCAGGTAAGAACCAAGGCACTTATTCTTGCCAAGATGGGCAAAAAGCAGGAAGCTATCGATGCTGCGACTCAATCAATGGAGTTAGCAATGGCCGCCGGAAATGATGACTACGTTCGAATGAATAAGAAGTCTATCGAAGAGTGGCAAAACATGTAAAAAAGTAACCCATTCACAGAATCTATATGTAGCCGGCATTTTTGATGTCGGCTATTTTTTTGTCAAGTCAATTTCACAAACGCCGTCTCAGTAGTTGAATTTTTATACAAACCCTGATTTGTCATTTTGGTGTTCCAAAAGTAAAACCCAAAAACAGGAAGACAGGTCTGGAGGGAGAGGCTTCAAGATTGAGTGAGCAATAGTGACCGGTTATCTATGACATGATTCATTTATGATAAAGGACTTCTCGATTGAGAGACTACACGATTTAGTGAATTATTGATTTTAAAAAAAAACTCATTTCAATAAGTGTCCTGTAGTGTCGAATTCTCGAAGGCGAATGTTACTTGATGTAGCTTAGTATTAATCTTGGCTTCATTTTTCTTTCTTTATTAGAAACAGACTCAGCAAATGCGCACAAAGGATAACGCCAAGAGCACCAATTACATTAAGCCACAGGTAAGGAATAATGTCAATAGTGTAAATGAAGACAACTACGACTTGTACGATAATACCTGAATAAAAAGTGGCATTGGCACCAATTTTCTTGTAATAAAAGGCGATAAGGAAGATGCCTAGGATAGTGCCATAGAATACTGATCCGATGATGTTTACAAACTGGATAAGATTTTCAAGGAGCTTTCCATACAAGGCAATGCTCAAGGCGATCAAGCCCCATACCCCGGTCCAGAACTTGGAAGCATCGAGGTAATGTTTTTCAGTACCGTTTTTAAAAACATTACGTTTGTATATGTCGACTGTTGTCGTACTGGCCAAGGCGTTCAACTCGGATGCCGTTGAGGACATTGCAGCAAAGAACACAACGGCAAGAAGGAGACCAACCAGTCCACTAGGCAGGTATTTGAGAATGAAGCTGATAAAGACGTAATCTTTATCATTGGATTCCCAGCCTTGATCCTGCTTTTCGATAAGCCGTTTTACCTCCTTTCTAATCTCTTTCTCTTCGATGTGCATCTGGCTGATTTGAGTCATCGTCTCGTCCACTCTTGATTCATTGCCGGATCTTCTGGCATCGACCAATTCTTTATGTGCATCGATCTTCCTGTCCATCAGGATATTATATTCAGTTTTAAGCGCATTATAGCTTGATGCAGCCTGGGAGGTTTCCAGTTTTTCGCTGACCTGCTCATTGAAAAATATAGGCGCTTTGGTGTTTTGATAAAACAGGAAGACAAGAACTCCTATGAACAAAATGAAAAACTGAAGGGGCACTTTCATTATCCCGTTCATGATAAGACCCAGCCTGCTTTCTTTAATCGATCTTCCACTGATATATCGCTGCACCTGGCTTTGGTCAGTGCCGAAATAGGAAAGAAACAGAAACAGAGCAGCCATACTGGACCAGATATTATAGCGTTCGTTGAGATCAAATTTAAAATCCAGTATGTTCAGTTTATCATTCGCTTTAGCAATCAACAAATTTTCGGACAAACTGAAATCCTTTGTAACAAAATTGATCAGCACAACAAAAATGATAAATAGACTGATGAGAATGACAATCATCTGATGCTTATGCGTTACATGCACAGCCTTTGTGCCCCCGGAAACGGTGTACAGAATGGCTACAAGTCCTATAATGAGCGTTGTGCTTTTTAGGTCCCAGTCCATCACGGATGACAGGATAATCGCCGGCGCATAGATGGTTATTCCACAGGCGATGCCTCTTTGGATCAGGAACAGGGAAGAGGTCAGCGATCGTGTTTTAAGATCAAATCGCCGCTCCAGGAATTCGTAAGCAGTATATACCTTTAGCTTATAATATAGTGGTATAAACGTGATACAGATTATTATCATAGCTACTGGGAGCATGAGATAGAATTGGGCAAAGCCCATACCGTCGTGGTATGCCTGACCAGGCGTAGACAGGAAGGTAATGGCTGAAGCCTGTGTCGCCATGACAGATAGGCCTACAGTCCACCATTTAGCTTCATTGCCACCCAGGAAATAGGATTGCATATCCTTGCTTCCCCGTGTCTTCCACATGCCGTATCCAACGATAAGGACGATAGTGGTGCATAACACAATCCAGTCCAGTAATGCCATCTTAAATCGAAGTGAATATCAAGTAAATCAAAGCCACAATTATGACGTTGACCAAAACGACTAGCAGATACCAGCTATTCCAGGATTCAAATACTGGAGAATCATCTCTTGTGGTAGAGTTCTTATCGTCGTGCATCAGGGTTTATTGAGGGTTTCGTCACTGAGAGCAAGTATATTCGCAAATAACCTGAAAGCTCCAGGCACTCCGGCTGGAAGTTGTCTGAACCAGGACAAGGATGTGTATACAAAATGCCCCTTTCCGTAGGGAGCAATCAATAGACTGCCATCCAAAGGGCTTTCTCCTTTATCATTGCAGGACAGAATAGCTTCATACTGGCTGTCCCATTCTTCAGGGAAGTAAAGCCCGCGTTCCTGTACCCAGGAATCAAAGTCTTTTTCACTTATTTTATTAGGGTAGTTCAGTACCCTGTGTGAGGGATTCAGAATTCTGACTTCCGCATATTCGTCGGTCACACGACTCCGTGAAAGTTTTATTGGGTAAGGAGCAAGCATGTCAAAATTCAGCCTTCTGGAGGTATTGTATTGAGTCACGAGGGTTCCTCCATTGTAAGCATAGTCAAAGAGCTGTTTGTTGTATATGGAAAGCTCCGGTATTGTATTGTAAGCTCGCACGCCTATGATTATAGCGTCATAGCTGCTGAGATCGGATGACTGGATGTCTTCAAGCTCAAGCATTGTAATATTGTAACCTACATTTTGAAGACTCTCTGGGACTTTATCACCTGCTCCCATAAGATAAGCTATCTTATGACCTGCAATGGTCATAGGAACTTTGACAAGCCTTGTTTCTGCGGGCATTAAGATAGTCTGAAGTGGAATGTGATCGTAGTTGATATTGATAAGAGACTTAGAATAGCTAGTACCATCAATATTTACTATGGCAGAGGCCATACCTTCTGATATTCGGTCCGGTGCCGTTACTGTAAAGCGGAAAGACCGTTCTTCACCTCTGTTGGGTATTTCAATCAGGACAGTATCGGGTTTTGCAGACCATGAAGCGGGAAGCTCAAGTGTCAATATCCCGATTAAGTTTTCTCTTGATGCTCTGACCCTGACATTAATCTCCATGGATTTTTCTGAAGAAAGGAGGTAAAGCTCTTTGTCAAATTTTACAGTCGCTGGAGGCAGTATCGCGAGCGGTTCTCTAATTTCACCAGCAGCCGGATTGACATACCTGTAATTTACTGGTCTTGTAATGGTGAGTTGCCGCCCTTCACATTCAATGGTGAAGACAGCAGGAATAGCAGGAGGGCTTTCAGGCATCGTCCTCAGTCTGGCATCGTTGACTTTGTACATGCCTAGACTTCCTTTCTCATTGAGCCAGTATGGATTTGAAAATCCAATGTCCTCATTCACAGCGATTTTATGATAGTCTTTTATGGTGGTAAAAGCCTCGAGATCTTTGTTCATTGTAAGCGTGACCCCATTCAGTTCCACATCGACCGCTTTGGCCTCGTATAATGAACGGTTGGTCCATTCCATTTCAACTTCTATGCTGTCAGCTAGTGTGTATTGCTGTCTGTCTGTACTGGCTTCGACAAACATTCCTGTACAGGCAACTATTATTTCATGGAGTTCTGCAAGTTTGATCGGTTTCCAGTGTTCGTCTTTTATATTTTCGAGTATATCGTGAACCTTTAGTAAATCAGGTACAATCCCTGATGGGTCCCTGAAGTCAAACTCATTCATCACTCGATCCATTATTATTTGAATAGCATCACCCCCTTCAATCCTTGACCAGCTGGTATTGATGCCACTGAATAGTTCATCCTTATTGGGAGGCATATCTCCCTCGAGCAGCTCGAGGTATTCCTGGTAATTGCCACGATCTCCGGAAGATCCAAATCCTTGTGACCTGTGCTTGCTTCTTGCAAAGGCTGATATTTCATTGTTTGAAAGCCCCAAGGTCGGGTAGTAGACGCCGACGTCAATGGGGGCGAGTCGGCTTTTATCGGCTTCTGCAAATTTTTCGCGGCTGCCATAAAACCACCAGGAGGTATTGAAAAAGTGGCGTTTTACATCCCAGGTTCCGTATTCCTTTGTTTGCCATGCATAGGCATTAGGATCTGAAGCCAGTTTATTGGCTTCCAGGGCCAACATAGCTGATGATGTATGGTGTCCATGAGTCCTGCCCGGACTTCGGTGATCGAATCTATTGACTATGATGTCGGGTTTGAAAGATCTGATGACATAAACCATGTCTTCAAGTACGTCTTCTTTATTCCAGATTCTAAGCGTTTCATCCGGGTGCTTGGAATAACCAAAATCATTAGCACGCGTAAAAAATTGGCTGCCACCATCAACTTGTCTCGCCATCTGCAGCTCCTGGGACCGTAATACTCCCAGCAATTCCCTGATTTCAGTGCCAATCAGGTTTTGCCCACCATCGCCGCGCGTGATTGAAAGGTAAGCCGTTCGGGCATTGATGCCATTAGATAAATAGGATATGAGCCGTGTATTTTCATCGTCCGGATGAGCGGCGACATAAAGCGCTGTTCCAAGAAAGTTGAACTTTTCCAGTTTCTCATAGATTTCTGCTGAGCTCGGCTGTTCTGAATATTGAGCCATGCTGAATGGAATAGTAAAGCAGGTCTGTATAATGAGGAGGAATAGATTTTTCATTTGAATTCTAATGGTGCTGTTATCAAATTATTCTGCTTTCTCTGGCATTTTGCATTGTTCTTCGGGGCTTGCTCCACAAACCGAGCAGCTGCCATGCTGATCCTTGATCATTGGATTATTGGTAGCGCAGGTTCCCCTGAATTCCTTACCTGTAAAGATTTGCCGGATATTAATCAAGGCAAAGGCAACAGCAAAAAAGCCGAATATTATTAGAAAGCTTACGAGAAATTGATTCATCTTTAAACCACTTTAATCAGTAAACGCGAATTTACCTAAATCGTTGTCAAATGGAGGCTAAAGCCAAAGCATTTATGAGATTGGTTGAGATTATGGATGATCTGAGGGAAAAATGCCCATGGGATAAAAAACAAACCATACACAGCCTCAGAAAGCTTACTATTGAAGAGACCTATGAACTTGCTGATGCCATTATGGAGGAAGATTATGAGGGCATCAGTGAAGAAATAGGAGACCTGTTCCTTCATCTTATTTTTTATGCGAAGATAGGGAGTGAAAAGAAGGCCTTCACACTGGAGTCTGCGTTAAACAAGATCTGCGATAAGCTGATCAAAAGACACCCACACATTTATGGGGATGTAAAAGTTGATTCGGAAGAGGATGTAAAGAAAAACTGGGAGCAAATTAAATTGTCTGAAGGAAAGAAATCTGTTCTCCAGGGAGTCCCACAGTCTCTTCCTGCTGTAATTAAGGCACTGCGATTGCAGGAAAAAACAGCCACTGTTGGATTTGAATGGGATAATATAGGGGATGTGTGGGAAAAAGTTGAGGAAGAGAAGGCAGAACTTGAAGAAGCTGTTAATTCTCAGGACAAGGCTAAAATTGAGGAGGAATTCGGGGACCTGATGTTTGCTCTTGTAAATTATGCGAGGTTTTTGGATTTGGATCCGGAAGCAGCTCTAGAGCGTGTGAATAAGAAATTTAAAAGCCGATTTGAATACATCGAGGACAAAGCAGACAAGCCTTTGCAGGATATGACTCTTGGAGAGATGGATGCTTTGTGGAATGAGGCCAAGCAGAAATAAAAAAAGCGAGAATTTTAATTCTCGCTTTTTTAGTTTTAATTGAGGTTCTCTGAAATTATTTTCCTGGCCAGATCAAGGATCTGTGTATTTTCAATATGTACAATACCTCCGTTGGGTCCTGGCTGGATGTGCCTTCCAACTATTTCGTCCTTGTCATACTTGTTGGCGCCAAAATAATTTCTAACAGATTGTTCGTCTAGATTAAGTTCTTGAGCTATACGTGAAATACTGCCTGTCGGCAAACTGTGCTTGATATCACGCAACTCTTTATAAGTTAAGTACATATTGGATAGATTTTATTTAGAAGGAATAAAATTTTATTTACAGTAAAATACAAAACTTTTTAATTAGTTGAAACATATATTTGGCAAAATATTCTAAAAGTAAATTTGAATATGCTTGAAATAATATAATAAGGGGAGTAGGAATAAAAAAACCCGTGAGAAGATCACGGGCATTACTCAATTTAATAACCAAAACTCAATTACCAGTAAAATTTCAAAAAGCATGCCAGATATTATTATTTTATATTATATGTAAAAAAAAAGCTCGTGACATTTCACGAGCAAAAACGAATTTTACAATTTAATAACCAAAACTTACACCGAACAAATATATAACATATTAAATTATTTCAAAATATATATTTAATTAATTTACAAGATAATATAAATAATGAATTTTTATAATTTGTATTATATTGAAAACCAGTATTTTGAATAAAATACTAAAGAGTGAAATATTATACGAAGACAATCACCTTTTGATCATAAATAAAAGGGCAGGCGTACTATCGCAAGGCGATATAACAGGAGATGCATCCATAATTGATCTATGCAAACAGTATATTAAAGAAGCCTATAACAAGCCTGGTAATGTGTATTTAGGCTTACCACATAGGCTTGACAGGCCAGTAAGCGGGGTCATTATTAGCTGTAAGACAAGCAAATCACTCGAAAGAGTGAATCGCATGATTAAAAAACGTGAAATACGAAAGATATACCATGCCCTTTGTCTGGGTCCTCCTCCGAACACAGCCGGAACGGTAGAATCCTATCTGAGAAAGGAAAGAAATATAAATAAAGTATTCAGTTTTGATAAGGAGGTCGAAGGCAGTAAAAAAGCGGTACTTCATTATAGATACCTTCGGGAGACAAAGGGTCATTATCATTTGTTAGAGGTAGAACTTCAAACGGGCAGACCCCATCAGATTAGAGTTCAATTGAATGCGATTGGCTGCCCGATTCTTGGAGATTTCAAATACAAAAAACAGGATGCCTTATCAGACCGGTCCATAGCCTTGCATGCCAGACGCATCGAATTCAATCATCCGGTAGGAGGCGAAACGCTAAATATAATTGCAGCGTATCCGACTAAAAACTGGTGGGATTTATAATTGGCTTCTTTTCTTTCTTTATAAGCTATAACTCATTACTTTTACGGCCGGTGAGGGGCAGACAGCCAGCTCCTGCTTAACTCCCCCAGGGCAGAAATGCAGCAAGGGTAGGCGGTTGAGCGGTTAGGTTTGTTTCCTCACTTTTCATTTCAAACCAATACTATGAGATTTTTTATTGATACCGCAGACCTTGACCAGATTAAAGAGGCCCATGACCTTGGAATCCTAGATGGTGTAACAACCAACCCTTCACTTATGGCTAAATCCGGGATCACCGGGGCTAAAAATATTGAGGAGCATTATAAACGCATCGCGTCTATTGTAGAAGGAGATGTGAGCGCAGAAGTCATTGCTACCGACTACAAAGGAATAATCAGTGAAGGTGAATACCTGGCATCTCTTGCTCCCAATATCGTTGTCAAAGTGCCAATGATTAAGGATGGTATTAAAGCGATCAGCTATTTTTCTCAGAATGGGATCAAGACCAACTGCACGCTTGTATTTTCTGCGGGTCAGGCCATTCTGGCTGCCAAAGCAGGGGCGACATACATTTCACCTTTTGTAGGGAGGGTAGACGATATCAATTGGGATGGTATTGCCCTCATTGAAGAGATCGCAGAAATTTATGCGATTCAGATGTATGAGACAGAGATTCTTGCCGCCTCAATTAGAAGCAGCCGACATATTGTACAGGCCGCTAAAGCCGGTGCGGATATCGCAACATGTCCTCTTTCAACAATTATGGGTTTGTTTAATCATCCTTTGACGGATATTGGACTGGAGAAATTTCTTGCAGACTACAATAAAGGCAATAGCTGATAGCTATATCTTTAAGGCCAGCTCTAAGGCTTGTTCTACAAGATGGTTGATCGTAGAAGACGGCTTATCAGAGAATTCCCCTGTATAACGGTTAGCTAATATAGCATTAAGTGATATGGCTTCATGACCCAGCATTCTGGCAAGTCCATAGATGCCGGCGGTTTCCATTTCAAGATTGGTGATGGCCTGATTTTCGAGTTCGATTTCAAGAACGGATTTGATGATGTCAAAACTGAAATCCAGTCTCAATTTACGCGATTGGGGTGCGTAAAATCCCGGCGCTGTTATAGTTATTCCTTCCTTACCTATTGAATCGAAATGATCAAGGAGATGTGATGACGCATCTATGGCATATAATGTATACATTTTCATGTGACTACGGATTATTCCTTCCAATGCAAGATTTCTTACATGACTGGAGTCGTAGAAGTGCATCAAGCCATCAAAGCCAATGGCAGAACTCGAACGAATGAAGCTGTCGATTTTGATTTCAGGACGTATCGCCCCGGAAGTTCCGACCCGTATGAAATGTAATATGGTTTTATCATCCTTGACCGTACGTTTTTCAAAATCAATATTAAAAAGAGCATCTATTTCATTAATGGCAATATCAATATTGTCCGTGCCGATCCCGGTAGAAAGCACACTGATGCGTTCGCCACGCACTGTCCCGGTAATAATGCGGAATTCCCTGTTGGTGATCTTGGTGTCGATTTTTTCAAAATGCCTTTCAAATAAATCAACCCTTTCCTGGTCTCCAACCGTAATAATCCGCTCTGCCAATTGACCTGGCTTTGCCTGGAGGTGGTAAATGCTTCCATCAGGATTAAGGATCAATTCTGATTGTGGGATCATATCAAGCTTGCAATGTTACAATGATTCAATGATACAATGATACAATGATTCAATGAGGGATGGCGGGATAAGTTTGATTTTCTAACTTGGACCTGGTGTATTTTGTAAATTCGCGGAAAAATTAGAAATGCCTACAGCCTACATACTTAACAGCTGTTCAACTTGCCAAAGAATCCTGAAGGAACTGGAATGGCCTCATGAAGTCCGGAATATCAAGGAAGAAAACATCAGTGAAGAAGTCCTAGACAGATTGGCTTCAGAGCATGGTTCCTATCAAGCACTTTTCAGCAAGAGGGCCATGAAGTACCGATCAATGGGTTTGAATACAATGGATTTAAGCGAAGATGATTATAAGCGCTACATGCTCGAAGAATATACTTTTCTTAAGAGGCCTATCTTCATTTTTGATGCAATATCATTTGTCGGTAATTCCAAGAAAACTGTAGATGCTGTGGAGCAATACATGAATCAATGATAGACCGGCAAAATATTGAATCCGAATTTCAAAATCTGCAGGACAGGATATGCAAGGGCCTTGAAAACCTAGATGGACTAGGGCGTTTCAGGCAAGACTTATGGCACCGAGAAAAAGGAGGTGGCGGCCGTACCCGAATAATACAGAGTCAACATATCGAAAAGGGAGGCGTAAATTTTTCAGCTGTTATGGGCGATATGCCTGAGCGAATATCAAAAGCTTTGGGCTTGGGACCAAATCGTTTTTTTGCTACGGGTGTTTCCATAGTTTTACATGCGCGAAATCCCCATGTTCCCATTATACACATGAATGTCCGATACTTTGAGACCTCTGAAGGGCCCTGGTGGTTTGGCGGCGGCATTGATATGACACCACACTATATAATTGATAAAGATGCAGCTCAGTTTCACAGGAGCTTAAAGGAAACCTGTGATAAATATGATCACGCATGGTATCCGGAATTCAAAAAATGGGCAGATGATTATTTTTATCTGAAGCACAGGAACGAAACCCGTGGTATTGGAGGTATCTTTTTCGATCGTATGGATTCTAAAAGAGCCAGCAAAGATCGATTGTTTGATTTTGTCATCGATGTTGGAGATTCGTTTTTAGACTGTTATTCTGAGGTGTTCAATAAATATTCCGATAAAGCATATACCGAGAGGGAGAAGGAATGGCAGCTCCACAGAAGAGGGCGTTATGTAGAATTTAATCTTGTTTGGGATAAAGGCACTCGATTTGGTCTGGATACAGGGGGTAATATAGAATCCATACTGATGTCCTTGCCTCCGGAATGCCGATGGACTTATAGCTACGATTACAACAAGATAGAACTGGATACCATAAATAAACTTAAGAAAGATATTGACTGGCTCAGTCGCACAGCAGAGTAATCGTGGAGCTGATTACTTTCCCGCTGCGATTCCCATTGTCGTCAATCATTTCAATTTCAAAACTCAATTCGTTGCTTTTGAAGTCTGGAGGATTAAGACAAGGAGGAGTGCCGTCAGGGAATATGCAGCAGGTTGTAAAAACCTTCATCGTGATTTCACCTTCTATACCGCTTTGAATGCCAGAAACAGGGATGTCAGGAATTTTAAAGCGGTCAAAGACGGTTCCAGTCCTTGAATCCGTCAGGACTATATTTTCACTTACCCCGTTTTTGCCGGTGCCAATATCGCCATCACCATCTCTGAAAGCAATCGTCAGAAATGTAGAGTCTGTATTCAGACTATTTTGTACCATTGTATCTTTGCTGAACGAAATGAATTCGATTTCCGGAGTATCACTGAATCCGGGATCTGTTGCACAGGATATGAAGCCCGCAAAGGCGAAGAGTACCAGGCTATTAAATTTCATTTTCAATAGAACTAAATTTGTGTCAGAACCGCTGATTGGTGAATATTAAATCTAAAATACTCGAATTTGTTGAAGGGAAAAATAAGATTTCCTTCAATGCACTTGCTCTTGACATTTTCAAGTATCAGGCAGAGCACAACAGTATTTACAGGGAGTTTCTACGCCTGTCCGGAAAATTGGATATTACTCCCCGAAGCTTTGAAGAAATCCCGTGTTTGCCTATAGGCCTATATAAAAAGTATGAAATAAAATCAGGCGATTGGTCTGATGGTCAGGTTTTCAAAAGCAGTGGAACAACGGAGATGTTTGAAAGGTCCATGCATCATGTCAAGGATATCGAATTTTACCACAAACTTTCTCATTCCATTTTCAAGAACTTTTACCAGGGAGATAATTATGAAATTTTAGGATTGCTTCCATCCTATATGGAGGCTGGACATTCTTCCCTGGTATCCATGGTGACTCACCTCATGTCAATATACAATAAAGATAAACAGGCTTTTTATATGTATGATTTTGAAGGTCTGCATAATGCTGTTAATCGATTGCTGGCTCAAAGCGATAAGACAGTTTTGATATTCGGTGTCAGTTTTGCCCTGCTTGATTTTGCAGAGAGCTTCAGAAACGATTCTAAGAGGTTGAAATTTATTTTCACTGGTGGAATGAAAGGCAGACGGCGGGAGCTTCCCTATGAAGAAATCAAGGATGAACTTCAAAGGGTTTTTCCATCGAGTAGTATCGACTCGGAATATGGTATGACAGAGATGTTTTCCCAGGCTTATACGGTAGAAGGGTACAGCGGTTTGTACCTTCCGGGTAAAAGCCTGAGACTGATTCCCAAAGAGATAAATGACCCTTTCAAAAATGCCAGGTATGGAAAGACGGCACAGTTAGCTTTTGTTGACCTTGGCAATGTAGATACGCTTTCTTTTGTCATGACGGACGACTTATGTACCTGTTATGCGGATGGTTCATTCGACCTTCATGGTAGGCTGAAGGACTCGGATCTGAGAGGTTGCAATATGCTTTATCAGAGCTGAGCCTCTGTAATACCTTCAAAGAGCCACTTGGCCAGAGCTTCCCGGTTGCTTGGTATGACGATCCTTTTATGGTCAAAGCTATTGCGGATGTTGGCCAATTCAACAAAGACAGATGTAGGCAGAGTGTAATTCAGCATGTACAGGTTTCTTGTGCTGACAAAGCCATGGTAGCCTCTGTTTTTTTGAAAGTGATTATACTTCTCCTTAAAGGTGGATTGCAGCGACTGCGCCAGTTTTTTACTGGATTTACTTGTTTTGTGGTGATAGAAGTACACGTCCTGTCTATGGCCTTTGTTATTGGAATCGATATGGATCATAACTGCTACCTGGTCGGTATATCCTTTTTTCTTATAGGACATGTACAATTCGTTGATAGCTTCAGCTCTTTGCCTCAACCTCAACTTCTGGTTACGCGGTATTTTGGTGCCCAAGCATTTTTCATCGTAATCGCAATCTAGGATCTCATCGTCTCTGATGCCATCGTTTTCATCCTGGATGATAATATGTACGATAGCATCCCGTGCGATAAGATATCGTGCTAACCTAAGGATAACATCGTAGGCATATTCGTCTTCGCAAAGCGTGTTAGAACATTCTCCGCACATAGCTCCAGGGTCAGGGCCACCGTGTCCGGCAACGAGGTAATACACTTTATCACTTAGGTCGTCGGACACGATTTCAACCATTTTGTGGTCATCCCCGAATATCTCAACTTGCTTGTATGTTCCTTTTTTTATGGATTCTTTTGGTTTCTCGCTGATTGCCTGAACTTCTGCACCGCTTTCACTTTTTACACATTCCAACTCATGGTGTGGCACCCACAGGATATTGCTATCCTCATACTTTGTTCTTCTGAGGCTTTTATCGAGAATCTTATCGTTGTAATCTTTAATCCTGACGGCCTGGTCCCAGTCATTGATACCTATTGTTGTTCGAATGCTCGTACCATTGTACTCATAAATTTTAATAGGCAATATATACTCCTTGCCAGCTATGAGAACATCATTCATCCTGAGTTCATTCAGTTCCAGAAACTTGGTTTTATTGCATTGGTAATCGATAAGCTGGTACCTTCTGAGTAGAGAATAAATGCCGTCACCGGGTTCTGCTTTTACAGAATGATAATAAGGTTCAAAAGCACCCAGAACAAGGGTATTTAAAAGCCATATAATTACTAGTCCATATTTCATAAGAACCGATTTTGGGTTTTCCTGTTTAATTCCCTGATACAAACATAATAATTAATGTATATAATTCAAAATGTGCCGTTTATACATTAATTAAAAATCTAATGTGTTTTCAGGAGCAGTTATAATGGGGGATTGATTGTAAATTAAACGGGAATATGACCATTCTATTTTGTTTTTCAGCTTTCGGGCATTTTGGAATTCGTAATTTTGAACCCAGGCATGATCAAAAATATTTATTACATCATTTCCAAGGAGTTATTAATTGAACGCAGGGACGCGTCTGTGTTTCTGAGTTCTTTGCTCTACTTGATTGCCATTAGCTTTGTTGTTTTCAAAATATTCAGCAGTCTTGAGGGGCCTGTAAAGATGGGGCTCTTTTGGGTGATCTTCCTTTTCACATGTATCAAAATTGTGGGCGGTGTATTCAGTTATCAATCCAGAAAAAGAAAGTTAAATATTTACCAGCTCTATGATCCGGTCGATTTATTTCTGGCAAAATTTGCGTTCAGCTACTTAAAGTTGATCATTGCTGGCCTCGTCTTGATTTTGTTGCAAATGCTTTTCAGTGGGTCAGCACTGGTGAATGCTTTTTTGTTTGGAAAGACTTTCCTATTGTGTGCCCTCGGTCTATCGTTAATCCTGAGTCTTGTTTCAGCTATAGCTTCATACAGTGACAGGCAAACGGGACTGGTGGCCATACTTTCTCTGCCGCTTGTCATTCCAATCCTGTTATTGGGCATGAGGTTGAGCCTGATTTCTGAAGGTTTTTTCCAGGATCCGGATTCGTCGCAGTATCTTTTGATCTTGTCGGGTATCGACTTGCTGCTCTTGAGTTTATCAATCATATTTATACCCTTAATCTGGAAATCATGAATCAGTTATTGAAAATCGAATGGTGGAAATGGATGGCGATTTTATTGATGCTGTATGTTTTGGTGGCTGGCTTTCTGATTCCGCTCAAGCCGGGTATTATTGAAGTCTTCAATTCAGATGCCAGGGTAGCTGAACCATTTACTACGGAAGTGAGAACCTACAATACGCGTCTCGGGCAAGCTGATGATATACGGGCATGGCTTTGGTTGCCAGGAGATAGGTTGATAATGTCAAAATCCGTTTCTGTGATCAATGATACCTATCTGAAAGCTGAATTTGATACCCTGGGTAATGGCATTGATGTTCAGAGTAGGAATGGCCTTATGGCTTCTTTAATGATAGATAATAGTCTTGAAGGACATTATTTTTTCAGGAACGCCATCAATATAAAATCAGCTGAGATGGCTTATATGCGACCACAGGTTTTTTATGGTCTAGATGAAATCAAGACGCGTAAACAACTTGCTTTTCCATTCCAGCATATCCTCTATGAAACAAGCCGGAATACTTATTTTCATGTGGCAATATGGATGGCAATGTTTGCTTTACTTATCCTTTCTTGCTACTATAGTATTCGTTACCTCATTTCCAAGAAATTTGAATTTGATATAAAAGCTTCTTCAGTTACAACGGCTGCTATCGTTTTCGGTATAGCCGGACTTTTGACGGGATCGATGTGGGCTAAATACACCTGGGGAGCTTTCTGGACTAATGATATCAAACTCAATATGACAGCAATAGCTCTCCTGGTATACCTGGCTTACTGGATTTTAAGATCATCGGTTTCAGATCCGGACACACGGGCAAGGCTCTCTTCGGTCTTCAATTTATTTGCCTTTGCCATGCTCATGGTACTCGTCATGGTTATACCGCGATTGACAGATAGCCTCCATCCTGGTAATGGCGGAAATCCTGCCTTCAGCAGCTACGATATGGATAACACCATGCGTATGGTTTTCTATCCAGCTATCGTTGCCTATTTTCTTATAGGATTGTGGATGGCTCAATTGCGGTCCAGACTCGAGCTTATCTCAAGGGATTGATTGCACATTTGTCCGGTCCTTAAAAGTTCTTAAATATGGTGTATTTAAATCGATCAAAGTCGCACGGATCTAAGTTTACTGTGTGTAGATTTTTTTTACGACAGAATGAAATAGAACAGCAAAAATGATTGGCTAATATTTAAATTTTAGCGAGATTCGTCCCCTAATATGAAATCAAATTTTATTTACGTTTTTTTAATTGCCCTATTCTTCTCGGAGGCACTTTCAGCACAGGCTCTAACCGATGACTTTTTCAGGAATACAGGTAAAATAAATACCGTTCTTGCAGTAGTTTTAATCCTCTTTACTGTTCTGATTGTATTCCTTATTAGAATGGATCTGAGGTTGAAAAAACTTGAAAAACATCAAAAAGATGAGTAACAAGCAAGCCAGTTTCTACCAAAGCGTAGGAAGAAGTTTTGACAAAGCTGCTGCTCTGACCAAGCATCCTAAAGGTCTGTTGGATCAGATCAAAGTGTGCAACTCCGTTTACCAAATGAATTTTCCCGTAAAGATTGGAAATTCTTACCAGGTGATAGAGGCATACAGGGTTCAGCACAGCCATCACCGCCAACCAACCAAGGGAGGTATTCGTTTCAGTCACCTAGTTAACCAGGAAGAAGTTATGGCACTGGCCAGTCTTATGACCTACAAATGCGCCTTGGTTGATGTTCCTTTTGGAGGTGCCAAGGGTGGTGTTAAAGTAAGTCCCAGAAAATATACTTCGGAGCAACTTGAAAGAATCACAAGGCGTTACACTGTTGAGTTGATCCGAAAGGGTTTTATAGGTCCTGGTCTTGATGTTCCGGCTCCTGATTATGGCACAGGCGCTCGCGAAATGGCATGGATAGTAGATACCTATCAGCAGATGAAAAACGGAGAGTTGGATTCGATTGCCTGTGTCACGGGTAAGCCCGTAGCTCAGAATGGTATTCGAGGAAGGACCGAAGCCACAGGTAGGGGCGTGTTCTATGGTCTGCGTGAGATGCTCAGCTATGATGATGATTGCAAAAGAATGGGAGTAGAACCAGGCATAGAAGGGAAGACTATGGTTATCCAGGGGCTTGGTAATGTCGGTTATTACACTGGAACTATTTCAATAAAAGAAGGCGCCGTTAAGGTCATTGGTGTCTCTGAAATCGAAGGAACGATTGTAAAAGAAGATGGCATAGATCTCGTTAAATTATTCAAGTTCCGAAAGGACACGGGCAGCATTCTTGGTTTTCCGGGAAGTAAGACTTTGAAGGTGAGAGAAGACTGGGTAGGTATTGAATGTGATATATTGGTGCCGGCTGCGCTTGAAAGTCAAATCCATAAAGGCAATGCCAAGCAGGTGAAAGCCAGGATTATTGCAGAGGCAGCTAACGGTCCTGTGACAGCTGATGCTGAAGCTATATTGCTTAAGAAAGGTGTTACAATCATTCCAGATATGTATCTCAATGCAGGAGGTGTAACGGTGTCTTATTTTGAATGGCTTAAAAATTTATCTCACGTTCGCTATGGACGTATCCAGAAGAGGTTTGATCAAAACGCTTTTTCAAATATTGTCGGTCTTGTAGAGAAGTTCACAGGCAAGACAGTAGGAGCGAAAGAAAGGGATTTTCTGACGCGCGGTGCTGATGAAGTTGACCTGGTTCGATCCGGACTTGAGGAAACCATGATTACAGCTTATGCTCAAATCAGGGAGACATTTAGAAGAAAGAAAAAGGTTGAAGATCTCAGAGCGGCTGCTTTTATAACAGCAATCGATAAGGTCGCTTCAGATTATATGACCTTGGGTGTATTCCCTTAATTTTTGAAATCATCAAATATTTCTGGATCTTTTTGCGTTTAGCTACATAATAGAGAGTTTTTTCATAGTTGGTTTCTAGGCCGAGGGCATAAGTCTTCGGCTTTTTTTATTTGATATTTAGAATAAAAAAATGAATAATTCAAAATACCATATTAAATTCTTCGTAAAGCATTAGAATTAAAGAATTTTATTTTATTATTGCTGTTCCAAAAAATCAATGAACATATGGCAGAAAAGCTCGATAAAATAGATTTGTCGATCCTGAGGATACTTCAGGAAAACAGCAAGATTACCAATCTCGAATTATCAAAGAAAATAGGATTGTCCCCGGCACCAACTCTTGAAAGAGTTAAAAAACTGGAGGCTACCAATATTATTGAAAGTTATCATGCCAAAGTGAATGCAGAGAAAATAGGCTTGAATGTCCGAACTTTCGTTCTCGTATCTTTAGCATGGAACCGGGAGAATGCCCTGGATAACTTTCTCGACAAGATCAACAAGATCGATGAGATAACGGAAGGATATGTGGTAACGGGTGATGGAGATTTTCTCTTAAAAGTTATCACTAAGGATATACCCAGTTTTGAGCAATTGCTCTTCAAAAAGCTGTCTCAGATTGAGGAGGTTGAGCGCCTTAAGACATTTATGACCTTATCAAAAATTAAAAAGACCAAACTTCTTCCTTACGACTACGAGTAAAGATGAATTATAACCTCCAAAAGTGGCTGTTTCTTTGAGGAGAAACGGCCATTTTTATTTTAAACCATTTGAAAATGCAGAATGCACTACTTTGGAAACTGAGGTATCCCTCAGGCATAGAATCTTACCTGTTTGGGACCATGCATGTACGTGACAGGGTAGCCTTTGCCTATGCTCAAAACGCATTGGAGTACATGGAGAAGTGCAGTCATTATTATGCTGAAATTGACCTCAGGAAGGCAGCCATTCAGATAAGTATGAACGATTATATGCTTCCTGGAGAACTCTGCTGGAACCATCTTTTGCCTCAAAGGGTGTATGGCAGAATGCTTAAACATTCCATGCAGGTTTTGAACTTCAATCTGGAAGAATGGGTTCGTTTTTTTCCCTTGGTAGTCAGCAACAAAATGGCTGAATGGATAATGGCCGAAGACGAAGAGCTCGCTCTTGATGCCTTTCTGTTTTTTCAGGCATTTAAAAAACGAAAACGACTTGGAGGCGTTGAGGACGTCAGTTTTCAATTAAAGCTGATGCAATCCATAAATATCAATGAACAACTCAGAATTTTGAAAAAGCAATGTCGCAAGCTCTCTGCCTTTAGGGCCTTTGTTGAAGAGCTGAAGATAGATTACAAGAACCAGGACATTCATAATCTGTTTAGTAAAACACGAAAGAGCCTTGGGGCTATGAAGTCTATAATGCTTAAAGAACGAAATACTAAGATGGCGCATACAATTGCCGGACATTCGGATAATGCCGGTTTCTATGCCATTGGAGCAGCCCATCTGGCAGGTCGCTACGGAGTATTGAGATATTTGAAGAAAAAATCGATTAAATTGGAACCCTTGAGTATATAAATAAATCACATGGAAGAGAAAAAATCAGTAATCAGTATTGAGGTGAGTCTCGATGAGCAGAATATTCCCAACAAGATCAACTGGACGGCAGCATCTCCTGAAGGCCCTGTAACACGTGAAAGCAAGGCCATGTTACTGTCTTTCTTTGACAAGGAAAACCTGGAGACGTATAAGATTGATCTGTGGACAACAGAAATGCAGATCGCCGAGATGGACCGTCTTATGTTTCACACCCTTAAAGCGCTTTCAGAAGCGTATTATAAGTCAACCAATAATGAAGAGTTATCCAATCATATGCGCAGCTTTGTCCAGCATTTTGGTGAGTTTACTGGCATTATTCCCAAGGAGGACAATGCCGATTAAATAATACATACTAATATTTTTAATATAAAAATCATACAAAATACAAGCGAATATTTATCGTAAGTAAATGATATACAATCAATTGTATCAATTGACTTAATTTTAAAAATATAATTTATATATTAACTTTTTTTAATATATATAATTTTCCTACATTTGGGTAAATCAATTCACAAATATGCAGGGCGAAGTCACCACGCGATTTATCCGGTGCGTAAACCATCTAAAGGAAAATCATCATTTTCCTTCCTTAAGACAGTTTTCTATGACGATAGGGGTGCATCCCCAATGCATGAGTGATGTCATGAGAGCCAAGCGGGAAGTCAATAGCGACATCATACACAAAACTATTTTACACTACAAGATAAATCCGGTATATCTCTACACCGGAGAGGGTAGTATGCTTATAGAAGATGGACCCGCTGATAGCTCAAGCCCAATCATAACTATTGTTACTGATGAAGGAGGCGATGAGAGAATTGTTCACGTTCCTGTATCCGCCCAAGCTGGTTATGGAGAACATCTTAATGATCGTGTCTACATTGGTGATCTGCCTCATTTTACCTTACCTGACAAGCGATACAAGACAGGAACTCATAGATGTTTTGACCTCGCCGGTGACAGTATGGAGCCCACGCTTTTCAGTGGCGAACAACTGGTGTGCAACTTTATTGAGCCGGACAATTGGTTTGGTGGTATTCGCAATGACTATGTGTATGTCGTCGTTAGTCACGACAGTGTTCTTGTAAAAAGGGTAGTCAACAATCTTAAAAAGAATGGAACACTGATATTAAAATCGGACAACACATTCTATACCCCATACGAAATAGAACTCAAGGATATCCTGGAGGTTTGGATGGTCAATGTGAAAATTTCGCCGTTTATGCCTTCTCCAAGTAATATCCGCAATAGTTTTCAGACAGAAGTCGATCTATTGAAGACGACCATATCTGATCAAACCAAACTCATCCAGAGCTTAAATGCTACTGTTGAGAAACTATTGAGGCAAAACAGGAGTTCCATGATAAGGTAACAATGAAACAAATAACAGCCATTACGATCTATAAAAGCTTTGAAGGCGGCTTCTGGGGTCTAGAAGCTGAAGAGAAGTACCTTCCTGAAAACTTCCCTGAACAATTGAAAACAGAAGGCATCAAAGTAGATTGTGTCATTGCTTTGCTGAAAGATGTTGACACAATTTTTAACTGGGGTCAACCCTGCCGTATAATTAGTTTTAAGACACCGCAAGTTATTTAAAATGAACACTTCAATTATTACAGGCCACATCATAGAAATCAATCATTTGGATCTTGGCCCATATACAATTGAGTCCTTTGATCTCTCAAGGTCAGAATGCATTAATGTAATAGCGTCAGATCGTGAGTTTAAGGAATTCATCCTGGCTGCCTTACTTCTAAAAACTACGGATCTGGCTGGTCTTGATTATTTTGAAGAATCTGTCAGGATTCTTAAATCGAAGGAGAAGCAGGCCATACGCAGGAGGTTTTCCTTTTGGCCACGGCAGCAAGAGGAACTTATGGGTGATAATTTCATCAAGCTCAAGAAAAATATGCTTGGCAAAGAGATGTCCGAAGCAAGGCAAACCGCCAAACTGTTTTTGGATCACCTGATGATAGGAGATAAGCTGAGCCATAAATACAAACGCCTGTGCTATTCGCTTCTCATGAATGCGCCTGAGCTGCTGATTATTGATGAAGGATTTGATCTCTTGCCCGAAGCGACGACGAGAGCCTTACTCAGGGTATTTAACCGTTATGCCGAGAAATCAGGTATGGCCATCATCAATTTTACACGTTCTGAATCTTTGCTTAAGCTTTTATCAGGACGGCAATTCGTTATGAGGGATAAAAAGCTAGTCGAGATTATGCTCGATTAGTGATAAGGCCGACTCAACATCACTGACAGGAAGTTTGCAGGTTTTATTCTGACAGACGTATATCATCGTCAGGTCATCCTGTAACTTTCCTCTTAGTAATTCCAGGTTTTCTTCGCGGCTTGTTCCCAGGTAGATAGAATTACCAGTATAATTACGCTGTAGTTTATGAGCCATCTCAACGGCATTTTCACCGGCAACAGCAATCTCGAAAGGCGCAACTATATGATCCAGAAGCAGCTGAAACCAGTTGCTGTAAAAGCTCAGGTATCTGCTGCTGTTCATCCTGGGCACCATATTGTTGAGCATCTGCTTTGCCAAATCCTTGTACTCTTGATCGTATAACAAATTCCCTAGGAGGAAAAGACTTCTGGCCATGGAGGAGTTGCTTGATGGAATGACATTGTCTTCATATTCTTGCTTGTTGGCAATCAGTGGCGGGTCGAGTTTTGATGTATAATCAAACATTCTTAGCTCATCATTGTAAAAATGTTCTATCGCATAGTCTGCCAGCAGTTTTGATCGCTGGATCCATTCATAATCGAAGCTTGACTGATAGAGGTCCAAAAAGGCTGTTATTGTAAAGGCATAATCATCCAGGAAAGCATTAATACTTGACTTTCCATCCTTAAAGTTTCTATTTAATCTACCCGCTACATCCATTTGATTTTCAATTATAAAACTTGCACTGGATATAGCTCGTTCTAAGTATTTTAAATTCCCTGTAGCGTTATAGGCTTTTACATATCCGCTAATCATCAAGGCATTCCAGCTCGTGAGCGCTTTATCATCCAGACCTGGTCTGGTTTTTTTACTGCGGGCATCCATCATGATTGATTTAGCTGAATCAATCAGGTTCTGAAATTCGGTCTCCTTGATACCCAATTCCTGTGCAATATGGTGAGCAGAGGATTTAATATTGAGAATGTTCTTTTCTTCCCAATTGCCTTCAGTACTTACATTATAGTATAGTTTGAAGGCCGCATTCATTTTTTCATTGCTAAGTAAGGCATCGACTTCCTCCTCAGTCCAGACATAAAATTTACCTTCTTCACCTTCACTGTCTGCATCCAGGGAAGAATAAAAGGCTGTATTGTCATCGCTTAATTCCCGTTCAATAAATGCCAGTGTTTCCTCGACAATTCTCTTGTACTCTGGATTTCCAGTGAGTTGGTATGCCTGGGCATAGACACTTACCAATTGAGCATTGTCATAGAGCATTTTTTCAAAATGTGGCACCAGCCATTTTTCATCAACAGAATAGCGGGCAAACCCGCCTCCCAATTGATCATAGATGCCCCCGTAGGCCATATTATCAAGAGCTTTTTTAATCACATTGAGGGCAGCTGTATCTCTCGTCAGCCAGTAATATTTCATTAAAAACTCGTAGCAGTTAGGCATCGGAAACTTTGGAGAGCCTGTACGTCCCCCATATTCCGGGTCATAGGTGTACAGAAAAGCTGAAATTTGTTCTTTCAGATCACCAAACTGTATATCAAAGTCATTTTCGTTCACTTCGATGACAGTAGCGCTGGTAATGCCTTCTGTAATGTTTTCTGCCGTTTCTGTAAGTCTTGTTGGATTTTCTTCCTTTATCTTGATGATTTGATTGAGGATATTCAACCATTGGTCCTTAGGGTAATAGGTGCCAGCAAATACGGGTTTGCCGTCAGGCATGGCAATGGCATTAAGAGGCCAGCCGCCATTGCCTGTTAGTAGTTGTGCGGCGGTCATATAGACATCATCGACATCTGGCCGTTCTTCACGGTCTACCTTGATCGATACGAAATGCTCATTCATAACGGCAGCCACAAGTGAGTCTTCAAATGATTCGTGCTCCATAACGTGACACCAATGGCAAGCCGCATAGCCAATACTGATAATCAGTAATTTATCTTCCTCCTGCGCTTTTTTCAAAGCTTTATCGCCCCAGGGATGCCAGTCGACTGGGTTGTAAGCATGCTGCAAAAGGTATGGCGATGATTCATTAATCAGTCTATTGGCTTTTTTGTCCTGTGAGCTCATAGGAGTTTGGCATTGTTGAAGAATAAGAATAGTGCAAAATAAAGTTAAGAGCCTGCTCATATCTGTAATTTAAAAACATTAACGAAGCGCAAATATAAACTTATGTGGAACGCAGCGCCTGCTTAATACTAAATAATGCCTTAATACTGGTGTGTGCTGATATTAGGATAAAATGTCATATATTAAGGCGTAAATTTTTGACATGAACTGGAGACGATTAAATGGCCAGCAGCTTGGTACTGAAATCAAAGAGGTTGTCAGACAGACTATCATTGACGAAACAGCCAGAGGTAACAAGCTGAAAGTATGTATCGGATCGGATTCCCTGGACAGATCAGGTGTTGTCGAGTTTGCTACAGTCATTGTGTTCTTAAGAGAGAAGAAAGGAGGTTTCATGTTTATCTCCAATGAGAAAATGCGCAAGAAAATGTCACTTAAAGAAAGGATGATTCAGGAAGTGGCTAAAGCGGTAGAAGTCGCCTATTCGCTTTGTGATCTTCTGGATGAATACAATGTAGAGTTAGAGGTGCACGCGGACATCAATACCGACCCCAGTTTTAAATCAAACGTTGCTCTTAAGGAGGCTATGGGATATATTGTTTCTATGGGCTTCGTTTTTAAAGCTAAACCGGAGGCATTTGCCAGCTCCAGCTGTGCTGACAAGGTTATTTGAAGGCTTTCACGGTTTGAGGATTCCCGGTTTGTTAAAGCTCAAGACTATTTGACTACGATTTACCAGACTTGGTCTACTTTATGCATGTTTTTGACTGAGATTTCACTTTATTTGCAAGAAAATATCTAAATCATGAGGATTATAATAACTCTAACTCTCTGCCTTGGTACTTTATTCGGCTTTGGGCAAATGAACAACATTGAATTTGTCGAATATGACCTTGACAATGGATTGCATGTCATACTGCATCAGGATGCTTCTACACCAATTGTGGCGGTGTCGGTTATGTATCATGTTGGGTCAAAAAATGAAAACCCTAACCGAACAGGATTTGCACATTTTTTTGAGCATCTATTGTTTGAAGGATCCGAAAATATCGGAAGAGGAGAATACGATACGTATATTGAAGAAGCGGGTGGAACACTGAATGCCAACACAACGCAGGACAGGACCTATTACTATGAGATTCTTCCAAGCAACCAGCTGGAGCTGGGATTGTGGCTGGAATCTGAAAGAATGCTTCATGCACGTGTTGAAAATGTAGGAATTGAAACCCAGCGAGAAGTCGTAAAAGAAGAACGTCGTCAGCGTGTTGATAATCAACCTTATGGCAGCATTATGGAAGAGACAATGAAGCGTGTGTTCACCAAGCATCCCTACAGATGGTCTGTCATTGGATCTATGGATCACCTGAATGCTGCAGAGGAAGACGATTACAAAAACTTCTACAGTGACTTCTATGTGCCGAATAATGCAGTGTTAAGTATAGCCGGTGATATCGATATTGACCAGGCTAAGGAGTGGATAAATAAATACTTTGGAGCTATTCCAAAAGGAAAAGGAGAAGTATACAGACCTATGGTTGATGAGCCGGAAAAAACAAGTGAGATCAGAGATACTGTATTTGACAACATTCAATTACCAGCAATTATACAGGCGTACAGCTTCCCGGCGCAAGGAACTGATGACTACTACGCCATGGAGATGGTTTCCACGCTTCTTTCCAGGGGAGGATCATCACGATTCAGGAAATCAATAGTGGAAGAACAGCAATTGGCGCTTCAGGTGGGATCTTTTCCAATGGGACTTGAGGATCATTCTGTCAGCCTTGCATTTGGCATTGGGAATATGGGGATCGATCCTAAGAAAGTAGAGGACGCCATGGATGCTGAAGTCAGAAAAGTACAGACTGAACTTATCAGTGACGAAGAATTCCAAAAGCTGAGAAATCAGGTTGAAAATGATTTTGTGAGTTCCAACTCAAGGGTAGCAGGTATCGCCGAGTCTCTTGCTAACTATCATATGTACTTTGGAGATGCCAATCTTATCAACACTGAGATAGACAGATATCTTGCGGTAACAAAAGAGGATATCATGGAGGCAGCTAAAAAATACCTTCAGCCAGATAGAAGAGTTGTTTTGTACTATTTGCCAAAACAAGAGGCTCAACCATAAATCACTAACCAGCTATAAAACTGAATAAAATGAATACTAATCATATAATAATCGCATTCGCTGCATTGCTTTTCGTACAGTGTACTCCGAAGAGTGCCACTGTGTTGGAAGATAAAACTGGAGCAGAACCCTCTTCCCAGGATCTGTCATGGAGGTCTGAAGCACCAGAAGCTGGTCCTGCCAGGAAAATCGAGATGGGTGACTTCAATGTTATGACTCTTGATAATGGATTGACAGTCATTGTCGTTGAGAACCATAAATTGCCTCGCGTCTCATACTCGCTGTCATTGAAAAATGATCCAATCCTGGAAGGAGATAAATCTGGCCTGGTTGGCTTTGCCGGAGATTTGTTTGGAAGAGGAACATCTAACAGAACAAAGGCAGAAATTGATGCATCCATGGATTTTGTCGGTGCAAGTTTCAGCACCGGGGGGACAGGCATGTTTGGAAGCTCATTGACGAAGCACCAGGATGCGGTGCTTGAAGTTATGACAGACGTACTGTATAATGCTTCATTTCCGCAGGAAGAGTTCGACAAAATTTTGACCCAGGCGCTTTCGGGAATAGAGACGATCAAAACAGACCCTAACAGCATGGCTGGTAATGTAGCCTCTGTCGTCAACTATGGATCTGATCATCCTTACGGGGAAGTTCAGACGGCCGAGAGCTATAACAACATTACGGTTGCAGATTGTAAGGCTTATATAGATCAATACTTTAAGGCCAATAATGCTTACTTGACAATTGTTGGTGATATTACTGTGGATGAGGCTAAAAGCCAGGCTGAGAAATACTTCGGAAAGTGGGAATCCGGCGAGATACCAAGTAGCAGCTATCCTTCACCGGAACGCCCTGTCCAGACTAGAGTTTGCATAGCCAATAAAGAAGGTGCTGTGCAATCAGTCATAAGAGTTACTTACCCAGTTGAAAACAAGCCGGGTAACCCTGATATTCTACCGTCAAGTGTGATGAATTCAATCCTCGGTGGAGGAATTTTTTCTGGTAGGCTGATGCAGAACCTAAGAGAAGATAAAGCCTTTACCTATGGTGCACGTTCATCCTTAAGTTCTGATCCACTGGTAGGAACTTTCAATGCCTTTGCATCTGTAAGAACCGAAGTTACAGATAGCTCTGTAGTTGAGTTTTTATATGAAATGGAGCGTATTGCTTCCGAGCCAGTAAGTGATTACGATCTTATGTTGTCAAAGAATTCACTGGCTGGTAGTTTTGCCAGGTCGCTTGAGTCTCCGCAGACCTTAGCCAACTTTGCCAGGAATATTCAGCGCTACAACTTGCCTGAAGATTATTACGAAACATATCTTGAAAGACTGGAAGCTGTGACGATTGAAGATATTCAGAGAGTTGCTAAGAAATATGTCACTCCGGACAGGGCAAATATTGTGATCGTTGGAAATAAAGATGAGATAGCGGAGAAGCTACTGGGTTTTGATGGCGATGGAGAGATTGAATACTACGATGCTTTCGGTAAAAAACTTGAAAATAATAATTTGGCTCTGCCTGATGACATGACGGCCGAAATTGTGATCAATGATTACCTGAATGCTTTAGGAGGTGAGGCTAAGTTGAAGGATATCAAAACCATGGAAGTTCATATGTCCATGGCATTGATGGGACAGGAGTTCAATATTGAGCAATTCTATTTGGGCAATAACAAGTATTATATGAAGATTGGCAATGGACAAATGATGCTTCAGGAAATGACATTTGATGGAACGAAATTGAAATCAGCAGGCATGCAGGGTTCAGAGGTGCTTACTGAAGGTCCTGGTTTTGAAGAGGCTAAGAGCAATGCACGTATGTTCTCTCAGATGTTTTACACAGCTGATGAAGACTATACGCTGGAACTGAAGTCTATTGAGGATGTTGATGGCGATCTGTGTTACAGAGTGGCGGTAACAGACCCTAGTGGTAAGCAGACTACGGAATATTATAGCATGAAAACAAACCTGTTGAAAAGAACGCTGCAAACCTCTCAAGGTCCTGGAGGACAGGAAATGACAATCATCAACAATTACGATGATTACAAAGATGTTAATGGAATATTGATTCCTCACAAGCAGACGACAGTAGGAGCTATGCCGGTTCCTATCGAGATGAATATGGTCGATATTAAAGTCAATGAATCCATTGATGAGTCGATTTTTGACATTGAATAATTAAAAGAAATGACTGATTAAAGAAAGAGGTTGGCCTTGCGGTGAACCTCTTTTTTATTTTTGCGTATTATGTGTGAAGATTAGATAATATTAAACAGACTAACTGATTTGGATAAATTAAACAGAAAGTTCGTGCTCAAGCAAAGGCCGTATGGTGAACCTGATGCTAATACATGGTCACTGGAAGAATCTGCCTTGCCATCCCTTCAATCGGGTGAATTTGTGATGGAAATACATTTTGTGTCACTGGATCCGGCTATGCGTGGCTGGATGGATAATCAAAGGTCTTATATCCCTCCTGTGCAGATAGGAGAAGTTATGCGAGCAGGTACTATTGGTAAGGTTGTCAAGTCTGAGAATAATAAATTCAAGGTTGGTGACTGGATTGTCGGCTGGCATGGAGTGCAGGAGTTAGCCATTTCGGATGGCAAAAACGATTTCAACCTGGGCCCGCAATTGGCTGTTGCTCCGGAGAAATTTTTAAGTGTGCTCGGAATGCCCGGTTTTACAGCGTATTTTGGTTTGTTCGAAGTAGGAGAACCCAAAAAAGACGAGACTATTGTCGTTTCTGCAGCTGCCGGTGCAGTTGGTTCAGTTGTTGGTCAACTTGCTAAATTAAAAGGATTGAAAGTTGTGGGAATTGCAGGAGGCAAGGAAAAATGTGATTATGTTGTCAATGAACTAGGTTTTGATGCCTGTGTAGATTACAAGTCTATGTCCTTCCCCAAGGAAATGCTTGATGCAACAAGCGAGGGTGTTGATATCTTCTTTGATAATGTAGGAGGGGATATTCTTGATTTCATGCTGACACGCATCAACCGTAATGCCCGTGTAGTAATATGTGGCGCTATATCTCAGTACAATAATGAAGGAGCAGTTGAAGGCCCTTCCAATTACCTCTCACTATTGGTTAACCGGGCGCGTATGGAGGGTTTTGTAATACTAGACTATGTAGATAAATATCCACAGGCCTCTATGGAGCTGGCAAGCTGGCTTAGCCAGGGGCAAATCAAATCCAGGGAGCACATCGAGAAAGGCATTGAGAATTTCCCGGAAACATTCAAACGCCTGTTCAGCGGTGATAAAAAGGGAAAACTGGTGCTCCAGATGATTCACGATTGATTTTGTCCATGAAGGCAAGATATATTTATCATCCACTCAAATTCATTCGCCCGGGAGGGACATCGCGAGGCGTACTCACAGAAAAAGACAGTTGGTATATCATTCTTGAGGACAAGCACAGGCAGGGTATAGGTGAAGCTTCACTGATTGAAGGATTGAACCCTGAATCCAGAGTGGAATCCCAAGCTGCTATTGAGGAAATCTGTCAAAGAATCAATGCAGGAGAAGGCCCAAAGCCTGGAGAATACATGGGGTTTCCGGCAGCGCGGACCGGATTGGAGTCTGCACTTCTTGATATGGCTACGACAGAACAGCTTCAGTATTTTGACGCACCATTCACAAAGGGTAAAGCCATTCCTATTAATGGCCTTGTCTGGATGGGATCAAAGGAATTTATGTATGAACAGATTGTAAACAAGATTGAGCAGGAATTCAAGTGTATAAAGCTGAAAGTTGCTGCCATCGATTTTCATGATGAACTTGAATTGATCCGTTATATACGAAAACACTTTTCAGCGGATGATATTCAGATTAGACTGGATGCTAATGGCGGATTTCATAATGATAAAGCACTGAGCATCCTTGAGAAGCTGTCTGAATATGATATTCACTCTATTGAACAACCAGTCAAGCAGGGTCAATGGGAGCTTATGGCAGAACTCTGTGATAAAAGTCCGCTGGCAATAGCACTGGATGAAGAGCTGATAGGTGTTGATGGGCCAGAAACCAAGCGACAGCTGCTTGAAGCTATAAGTCCAGCCTACATCATCCTTAAGCCTAGTCTGTTGGGTGGCTTTAAGGCAAGTGAGGAATGGATACAGCTGGCAGAAGAACAAAGCATTGAATGGTGGGCAACTTCTGCGTTGGAAAGCAATATAGGGCTCTCAGCCATTGCGCAATGGGTGAGTACCAAGAACAGTAAAATGTTTCAGGGCCTGGGGACAGGTCTGCTGTTCAGCAATAATATCGATTCACCTCTATTTGTGGAAAAGGGCTTTCTGCATTATGGCGAGTCCGAATGGAAGCTGGATCTTTTCATGTAATTTGGTGTCATGCCTTTTAGGATTAACAATATAGCTGATCTTATCCCTTTCCAAGAGTATAAAATGCTTGCGGGTATCCTCGATGAGGCTTTGTATACCGATATCGCAAAAGTCCTTGATGACTGGTTTGATGAGGCATTGACAGAATTGGAGTTCTTCAGTTCAGGCTCCACAGGCCAATCCAAGTCAATCAGGCATTCTAAGGAGTCTATCCGGCAGGCTATCAGCTATAGTTCGAAACGTCTGAACTATGGTCGGGGTACAAGAAGCCTTTTGTCACTTCCTGTGAAATATGTGGCCGGCTCTATGATCCTGTTGAGAGCCGTAATTCTGGAAATGGAATTGTGTGTGGATGAGATATCCGGCAATCCACTCAATGGTATCAATTATAATATTGATTTTCTTGCACTTACTCCATTTCAATTTAACCAATGCTTTAATTTTAATTTTAACAAACTGAAAGAGGTCGGAACCATTCTTTTAGGTGGTGCGCCAGTTCCCGCTTCCTTGTATAGTAATTTTAAAGACTGGGGTGGAAAGATATACCAATCCTATGGAATGACGGAAACTCTAAGCCATGTTGCATTACGCAGGCTTGATGGGCCTGAGCCTGAGAAACTTTATACATCTATAGCAGATGATATTGTTTTTGAAGTGTATGATGAGGATTGTTTAGTAATAAAGGCACCTTACCTTCATACAGAGATCAGGACAAGAGATCATGTAAGGCTGGAGAATAAGCATCAGTTTGAATGGTTGGGACGGGTAGATTCCATCATAAATTCCGGTGGCCTCAAGATTAATCCCGAATATCTTGAGCACTTTTTTTCAGAAAGCATAACGAACAGGTTTTTTGTATTCCCTGTGCCGCATGAGCTTTTAGGCCAGAGACCTGCCATTCTCGTTGAGGCGGCATACTCGCAAAGCTTGTACAATCAATTAATTGAATTAAATTCACTTCTCGATAAAAAGTGGCGTATTGAGAAATTGTATTTGTTGCCAGAACTTGAATATACGGCTACAGGGAAGCTCCAGAGAGAGGCTTCTCTTAGGAAGCTTGATTTGTCCGACTTTATTCAACTTTAGCTAGTTTTTTGGGTTTAATATGGGCACATGAAAGATGAATTTGACCATGAAACGAATATTGCATACCTGGTCTTCAAGAGACCAGGTGATGCCACTCAGAATTATTATCAATGCCAGTATATCGAATCCCGGGATTTGTCTGATATTCATGATTGCGACTTCGTTTTCGCACCCTTTAGTACCCAGTCTGAAGCTATATTGTTTTTAAAGTTCGATAAGGAGCTGGAAAAGCATGAATTAGATTCCAGCCTTTTATGCTCTAAAATTCTGGAAGATATATCCAGAGCTGAATACGGCTTGCAATTTCAAAAACTTAAACGCAGAATCCTCAATGGGGATATATATAAGCTTGTGCTGTCCCGAATAAAAGCTTACAGGGCAAATAAGCTGTTGCCCCAGGATATTTTCAATCTGCTGTTGACTAATTATCCGGATGCATTCTCCTATATGCTATTGATCCCTGACCGTATGTGTTGGATAGGTGCAAGTCCCGAGCCTTTGCTTCAGGAGTCTGGAGGGGCATTCCTTAGTTCTGCTTTGGCAGGTACTCAAGCCTTGACACTGGAGCCAAAAGACGTCTTTTGGGGAGAAAAAGAGCGCGAAGAACATGCTTTTATCGAAACCTATCTTGAAGAGTCTTTTCGTCAGGCTAAGCTCACATATGAAAAGTCTGATTGCTACACAGTGGCAGCGGCAGAAGTATGTCATATTCGTTCTGATTTTTATCTGGATAAGGAAAACGATATTTCAGAATTGATTAAGATTCTGCATCCTGGGCCCGCTTTAAGTGGCTATCCCAAAGAACTTGCCGTTGAGATGATACCTGCCTTGGAAGCACATAAAAGGTCATATTATACCGGCTATTTTGGCTCATTATCAAAAAGTTTGGGATTGTGTTTGTATGCAAACCTGCGGTGTATGGCTCTCTACAAGGAAGGAGCTGAACTGTATCTTGGTGGTGGAATAACGAAAGATTCCGATGAGGAAAGTGAGTGGCAAGAGACTGAGTTGAAGTCAAGAACAATGGGCGCCGTCCTTGAAATGCTTTCAAATCAAAAAGTACAGTTATGATTCTATCCGATAAGAGAAGCATAGCTCGACTAGTAGATATCTGCCATCAGATGGGGGTAAAAGAACTGGTATTTTCTCCAGGATCACGCAATGCGCCTCTTGTCATTTCATTTGTTGAAAGTGGCTTATTCGAATGCTTGTGCATACCGGACGAGAGGACTGCAGCTTTTTTTGCTATGGGCATGGCCATACAGTCCGATAGGACAGTAGCCATTTGCTGTACTTCTGGATCTGCAGCTTTGAATTATGCGCCCGCACTGAGCGAAGCCTACTACCAGGGTGTGCCCTTACTTGTACTCACGGCAGATCGACCTGTGGAATGGATTGACCAGGGAGTAGGGCAGTCAATTAGACAAAATAATGTATATGCCAATTATATTAAAAAGAGCTTTGAGTTTATCCAGGAAGCCAGCAAGGAGGAAGATATAGCAGCAAATGATGAGATATCCATACAGGCTCTTCAAGCTTGCCAATCGGGTTTTAAAGGACCAGTTCATATAAATATTCCTCTTAAAGAACCATTATATGGCACAACGCTTTATAAAGAGACTGTAGAGCTTCCATTGGCGACAAACCATAATGCAGATGTTATTAAGCTTGATTTCGATCGATTGGGCGGACTCTGGCAAAAATGCAGCAGGAAAATTATTCTGTTCGGGATGTCTAAGCCAGATCCAGAATTACAAAAACTATTGCAATACTGGCACGGCAGTGATCAATTAGTAATCCTTACTGAAACCTCATCGAATTGTTATGTGAACGGAACTGTCCAAACCATAGATCGTCTTATAACTGGATTTGAACGTGATAGTAATAACTATAAGGCTGATCTTCTCATAAGTATAGGTTCGGCTGTTGTATCTAAAAAAATAAAAGCCCTTTTCCTCAATAATAAGCCCAACTACCATTGGCAGGTATCTGAGGATACACCAAAGGATACTTTCAGGGCTTTGACCGATTACATTCCAATGAAGGCATTAGACTTTCTAAGTGGCCTAAGCAATCTTGTTTCGCCCAACGAGAAGTTGTTTCAGGAAGTGTGGCTGGGTTATAATGATAAACTTAAACTCAATCACAATCAGTTTGTTGAAAACTGTTCTTGGTCGGATTTTAGCTTGTTTTCGCACTTGTTGAATGCTATACCTCAAGATGCTGTACTTCATATGGGGAATAGTACGGTGGTAAGATATATTCAATTATTTGATCCAAGAGAAGACCTTCAGTATTATGGCAACAGGGGTGTAAGCGGTATCGATGGATGTAGTTCTACCGCAATGGGCTTCTCCTACTTGTCGGAAAAGAAGAATGTCCTTATCACTGGTGATATAGCTTTCTACTATGATTCAAATGCGTTCTGGCACAAACACAGACCGCCATACCTGAGAATTATTCTTGTCAACAATGAAGGTGGAAGTATTTTTCGCATAATTCCAGGGCCTTCATCCACTGACCAGCTCGACACCTATTTTGAAGCACACCAGAAAATGAATGCAAGACATCTTTGTGCACATCATAGGATCAAGTATATGTTTGCAGCCGATGAATCTGAATTTCTGAGCTGTTTTAGTGCCTTCTTTGATGATGAACCAGGTATAAAACTTCTGGAAGTAAAAACGCCACGGCAACTCAATGACCGTGTCCTCGCGGACTATTTTGAGTATATTCAAAGTGCTTAATTTTATCTCAATATTGATTATCCTGGAAACAATCAATTTCCAGGATGCGCATTTATCTTCTACTTATCTTTCTAAGTCTGAATTCTATGAACCTGTATGTTTAGATATATAGGAATTCCCTCGAAAGCTCCACGTCTGCATATATTGACGGCATTGACAATGATGGAGATGGATTGACAGTGTGGTACAACACAGGACCTATGTATTATGTGTCGGTGTGTCTATTGTAATCGCTGATAGTATCATTAGCCTGCCTGGTGTATTCAGCTTTGACGAATATGATTAAAACGCTTGTTTTGAACGTCTGATCGTTCAGGTATCAGAAAGAATCGATTGTGATCAAAATGTATATTTTCAGAATCTTCATTTAACCCATCTGCCTAGGTCCTTATCGCTGTTCAAAAGATTTAAGCGGGCTATTACAATCTGAAATTTTGTACAATGATGTTTTCACTGGGATTCAGAGTATTGAAATCAACAGAATTGAAAGACATCGATTGTCTACTATACGTAATGCAGTTTAGGCCTTCTGACTGAATTTTGAAGATGGGATTAGGTATGTAATAACAGAAAGATTGTAATTCTAGCTTAAGGGCGACTTTTTCTCTGACCGGTAAAACTCCCTGAAACTGATCATTCTTTGCTCCTGCTCATCCCACAACTTATTCTGAATGCACTTCAGACTGTCTTTGAAAGTCAGGATATTGGCATATTTAGTCAGAATAGGATTTTCCTTCATGCACTTTTCCAGATTGTAATTCGGAATCCTGGCAGATAGATGGTGGATATGATGTATTCCAATGTTGCCTGTAAGCCATTGAAACATTCTTGGCAATTTGTAATAAGTGGCACCTCTGATTGCCGCGACAACAAAGTCCCAATTTTTGCGCCATTGGTTGTAAGCCGATTCGTGCTGATGCTGGATATAGAAAAACCAGAAAGCAATGATAGCAAACAGGAATATGGTAAACAGTTGAATGAAAAGGAATTTAGCCCAGCCCAGTAGAAAACCCATCAGAGCATATACTGCAAGAATGATAAGATTATTTCTTACCTGTGACCATTTTATGCGCTTGATCATTCCTTTAAAATTCATAAACGGAATGCGGTTTGAAAAAGTAAAATATACAATAGGAGAGATGACAAAAAGTACAAGGGGATTTCTGAAAATCCTGTACCTCAACCTATTAAACCAGTTTCTTTCTCTATACTCTTCAACGGTCAGGAAATTAATGTCTCCGATATCGCGCTCCTCGAGTTGTCCAGTGTGACCGTGGTGATGGTTATGCACCTTTGCCCAGTACTTGTAAGGTATTGAGCTAAAAAGTGAACATACAAAACCAATCATATTGTTCCAGCGCTTGGAACCTAAAAAGGATTGATGACCGCAATCATGTTGGATTATAAAAATCCTTACCAGAAAGAAAGAATTAATGAATGCTAATCCAATCGTCAACCAGATAGACCAATTGAGTGAAAAGTACATGAGCACCCACAATCCAATATAAGGTATGAATGAATTGCATATCTGGATAATTGCTTCCTTGGTTGACGGCTCCTGGTATTTCGCTATGATGCTTTTCCAATTAGCCAGTGCTGTACTTATCTCTTTGTCTAGGTCAAATTGCATGACTGCCTTTTTAATCGAGTAGTCAATTTATTAGAAAATATCAAATATATGATTTATCTGTTTTCTTCCTGTCGCTTAATAAAATAATAGGTGTCGTATTGAGAACGTACAGGTATTCCAACGTCCCGGCGATACTCATTGTTTTTCCTGAAATCAAGGTATCGTGCCTTTACGTTATCATTGGATTGTATGCGCATAATAACCTTGACAAGGTATTTTAATTTAGGATCCTTGATAGGGAACATAGTCTCTATCCTGTAATGCAGATTACGAACCATCCAGTCGGCCGAAGACATATATATTTCTTCCTGTCCGCCGTTATGGAATATGAATACACGCGCGTGTTCAAGGAACCGATCAAGAATACTGCTTGCTTCTATGTTTTCGCTGATGCCTTCAATACCGGGAACCAGCGAACAGATACCCCTTATGATCATCCTGATTTTGACGCCTACCTGACTGGCCCTGTACAAAAGGTCGATCATTTCCTGGTCCTGTATGCTGTTCATTTTGAGGAAAATACGCGCCTCTTTCCCTTCTTCAGCCATCTTGATTTCCCTCTCAATCAGCTCTATCAACTTAGGTTTGAGATTGAAAGTTCCAACCCCTAGGTTTTCAAACTGTTTTTCCGGTCTTATTTTGTTCTCTACATAGGAGAATATAAGAAGTACTTCGCGGAGAAGCTGTTTGTTGGTTGTGAATAATCCAAAGTCGCAGTACAACTTTGCTGTAGTCTCATGAAAATTGCCGGTGCTCAGGTAAGCGTAGAATCGTTCCTTTGAATCTACTACACGCCGTATAAGAGCAATTTTAGAGTGTACCTTAAGGCCGGGCATGCTGTAAATAACATTCACACCGGATTCTTCAAGGGTTTCACCCCAACTCAGGTTGGCCTCTTCATCAAAACGTGCTTTAACTTCTATGAATGCTGTAACCTGTTTTCCATTCTTTACGGCCAGTTTTAAGGCCTCCATAATCCTTGAAACTTTGGCTACCCTGTATTGGAATAATTTGATGTGAGTAACTTTTTGGTCCTGGGCAGCATCTTCGAAAAAGCGGATGACCGACTCATAGCTGTGGAATGGGAAATATAATAGGTGGTCCCCAGCTTCGATGGCTTCAAAAAAATCCGGGCATTTCTCTAATGGCGTATATCCGATGGGGTCCATCGGAATATCCTTCAGGTGTTTCATTCCAAAGTCTGGGAAGGTGAAGAAATCAGAATTGTTATGGTATCTGCCTTCAGCAACAAGGTCTGATTCTTTCAGTTCGAAAACATCTTTTAAATAGTGTAAGAGCTCTGCGGGCATGTCTCTATCATAAATCAGTCGCGATGCGGGACCTACATTGCGCTTTTCTAGGCTGGTTTTGATTTTTAAAATGAGATTACCAGAAAACTCATCATCGATGTATAATTCAGCGTCACGGGTCAGCTTAATAGAATAGCTCCCTATGATATCAAATCCGGGGAAGATCTTGTCTATATTATCCCTTACAACATCATCTATGAGGATGAGGTCATGATTGTGTTTTTTGCTGGGAAGTATCAGAAATCGGCCTGCCTCCTCTGATGGTATCTTTATAATAGCGTAATAGGCGTTTTCATCCGAACTATCCTTGCTCCGCATATCCAGGGCCAGGTAAAGAGCGCCGTTCCTGAGGAAAGGCTTGATTTTTTCATCCATGAGTAGCATCGGCTGGATGTAAGGCAGCAATTTGTCGTCAAAGAAAGAATGACTAAATTGCTTTTGCTCTTTGCTCATCTTCTTTTGCTTGAGGATATTGATCCCTTCCTTATGTAAAGCCGGAATGACTTCTTCTTCAAAAATTCTTGAAAATTCCAACTGCTGGTCGTTGACGATCTGAAGCAATTGAGACAGGATAAGCTTTGAATCAAGGCCAAGCTTTTTTCGAGTCTTTTTGCCCAGGCGAACAAGGTTTTTATGGTTGGCTACCCGTACACGGAAGAATTCATCCAGATTTGAAGAATAGATAGCCAGAAATTTAATACGCTCCAGGAGGGGTACATTGGGATCTTTGGCCTCCTGCAATACGCGGTAGTTGAACGAAAGCCAGCTGATATCTCTATCGATGTATGGGAATGGTTCCTGCTTCATAAACGATGCCTAAAATATTAAAAAATGGCGCTTTAGATTCCTTTATCAGCTATAAAATAAATATCGCCCCAAAGCTCTGACAGCTATTCTATATTAAGCAAGCTAATATTGGTTACATTTGCGGCTAAAATTTCATCAATGCGAAAGAAAATAGCAGCTGGAAACTGGAAGATGAACCTTGGCAGAGATCAGGCAGTGGTCTTGACTCAAGACATAGCAGAAGGATCAATTCCCGAAGATGTGCATGTGATTTTGGGAACACCATTCATCTATCTGCATGAGCTGAATGCGATGCTCCAGGATGTAAAGGGGATAGAACTGGCTGCTCAAAACTGTCACCAGATGCCGTCCGGTGCCTATACCGGCGAAGTCAGCGCTTCCATGTTGAAGTCTATCGGCATTGAATATGTTATTCTGGGGCATTCTGAGCGCAGGATGTATTTCAATGAATCAGATGAGCTCCTAAGGGCAAAAGTAGATATAGCATTAAAAGAAGGTTTAAAGGTCATTTTCTGTTGTGGCGAGCCACTTGAAATACGAGAAGCAAATTCTCAGAACGGATATGTATCCCGGCAGTTGGTTAACAGTTTGTTCCATTTATCGGAAGCTGACTTTAGTAATATCGTGATCGCTTATGAGCCTATATGGGCTATTGGCACAGGTAAGACGGCCAGTGCTGAACAGGCACAGGAAATGCATGCATTCATACGTGCTTTGGTACAGGAAAAGTATAGCACTGAGACTGCCGTAGATCTCAGTATTCTTTATGGAGGTAGCGTCAAGCCAGCCAACGCCTCAGAACTTTTTGCAAACCCGGATGTCGACGGCGGCTTGGTAGGGGGTGCGTCACTGGACGCTCAAGGCTTTCTCAGTATTATCAACGCGTTTTGATATATCAAAATGGTTGAAAAGCTGATCTACCTTCTGGTAACGGTAATCAAAAATTTCTTTCAACCTGTTCTTTACATAAAGGGTATGAGCGATAGTCCCCAGAGGACCCAAAGGTAGAGCATATTCCAATTCATCATTCATTTTAACCGTATTAATGCCAAGCTCTTTGAATATGTGCTTATGTCTCCAGAATTTATATGGGCCTTCCAGTTGTTCGTCTACAAAATACTCCTTGTCTTTGACTTCACTGATCAGTGTTTTCCAATGTAAGGGTATGTTAAGAACAGGGGCTACCTTGTATTCAATCATCTGTCCTTCAAACATTTTAGGAACGGGCTTTTGGCTTGTTATTTCAAAGGCCATATTGCCGGGTGTGAGATTATCAAGGTTCTCTGGACTGGAAAAGAAATCCCAGACCTCTTCGAGACTAGCATGAATGATTTGCTCAGTGTGTAATTTATACTTTTTCATGCCGAATAAACATCCAAAGGGACGCTTGGTTTACATCAGAGCTCAATAAAATGATAAATTTTATTTACATCCTAACTGACAGAATATCAATTTATTATGATTTTTTTAAAATACAAGGGTAGGCGTAGGGGTGTTTTGTCGTTTTCTTATCTATAAGTCAAAGGGTGTTGTTAAAGATATTAAAAAACGGTTGGCTTAAAGAAGTCAACCGTTTTTTGATTATGTAGTATCTCTGTTCGGTAATTAGAACCAAATAAACTTAGATTTTTCACCACATTTTGCTTGTCCAACACCACCAATTCCCCAGTTCAATTCAAATACAATGCCTGCAAAGATAGGGTTAGTGCTGGACGCGTCACCGACGTAATTTATAGGCTGTCTGCTTGTTGGTTCAGCACCCTGGGCAGATACAATATCAGAGAAACCATACTCAAATCTGAGACCCAGGATTCCACTGAATCTGCCATCGTTCCCCAATACATATGTACCGAATCCTAATACAGCGGCCATAGGATTTTTTTCATAGAGGTCAGGATTTCTTATTTCCTTAGTTCCATTTTGAGGACCAACTTTTACATCACCAAGGAAAGATACTTTTGGTCCAACTTCGAAATATCCTTTCTTACGGGCATCTCTAAAAAGTAAATAAATATCAACAGAGTTGACTTCAACTTCGATGTCGTCACCACCTGATCCTGTCAGATCCTGGTATTTACCATTCATACTTCCTACCATTACATCCAATGAAATACCTGTATAGTTCCAGTTGATTCCCAGCTTACCACCTACTTTGCTTGAGTTAGCAATCGTAAGATCGTAGTTGGGGTCACTGTCAATAGCACTGTTGTAGAGCATGCTGGCTCCGTATTGAACCTTTGCTCCTGCATCCAGCCAAAAATCCATTTTTTGTGATTGTAGCTGCTGGATGAAGCACAATCCGATAATTAGGGTTAATACTTTCTTCATGTTTATTCGATTTGTTAATGTGTTATTCTTATTGGTTTTGGTGATACTCGAGCCATTCCTCATAACCTCCCGTCATATCGACCACATAAGGATACTCCAATTCACTGAATAATTTAGCGGCCAAAGCACTTCTGACACCGGCTTGACAATAAAGAATCAGCTTGTTATCCTGATTCAGACTATCGCGTATAATATCTGCATAGGTATATGAACGCACGTTCATCTCAAGAGCACCATCAATTTTGCCATTCGCAATTTCCTTGGGCGTTCTGCAATCTACAAAACGGTAACCTTGTTTTGATAATTCAATGGCTTCCTCAATGGACACTTTTGGAACTTCAGTTTTTTGAATAGGCGTCGTTCTTGATGCAGGTGACTCTGAAATATTTGCCGTATCATTGGCTCCTGTGGCTTTTGAATCCGAAGATCCTCCACATGCACTGAGCAGAGTGATTGCAAGAAATAATAGAGAGATATTATGCTTCATAATATTTTTTGTCACAATATTAATTAAAATTATCAGCCCGATGGATTAATTAATGTATGTAAGCAGTTGGCTGAATAGGGAGTGTAAATTACGTATTATATTTTATTCATATATGTATTGTATATCATATGTCTTTGCTTTATATTTAGAAAAGCAAAAAAACTTTAATAAATGTTAAAGTTTTAAAACAGACCAACCTTTTACACGTTTTAACTGTCTAAACAATAGCAAGTGAATTATAATTATTTTAACCCATGATCAAATTTTTTAAATCATTGATTTCTTTCTTCAAAAAATCTCCAAAGAAAATATCTTCCATTATAATGAGAAGGTACGATGATGAGTATGAAGGCTGGTTAGGAGTCTAACCAGCAGCTACCTAGTAGTCAATCCCCAAAGTGAAAAAAGAGGTCTCACTGAAAGTGTGAGGCCTTTTTTATTACAGATGTAATTTTGATTTTTTAGCAAGAAGTTGCTCTACAGATTCAACTCGATCTTCATCCGGCACGCAGCAATCAACAGGACAAACGGCCGCACACTGGGGTTCTTCGTGAAAGCCCTGACATTCGGTACATTTATCCGGAACGATGTAGTAATAATCTTCCTCTACGGGTGATTGCATTTCATCAGCATCCACTTCTTCTCCGGATTCAAGAACAAAACTGCCTTTGACATTGGTGCCATCAGAAACAGCCCACTCGATTCCCCCCTCATAAATAGCATTATTGGGACATTCTGGTTCGCATGCACCGCAGTTGATACACTCGTCAGTAATTATGATAGCCATGGAGTATTCTATTTATGTATTTTAAAACTGTATATCAATGACAATATGATGTATATGATAACACCTATTGGCATAGACAGTTTATAGTTGATCATAGTTAACATTGCAAAAGTCAGGATACAAAAGAGAATAAACAAGTTGTAGTTTATATTTTTCCCCATTTGCTTGAATGAAAACATCTTGATCTTACTCAGATTGAGAAGCATGAGTATAATAGGAATACTTACATATATAGAAGGATGGTCAATAAGGGTTTGCATGACTGTACTGTCAAATTCGACGCCGATAAATAGACCAATGAGAAAGAAAGAGCTTGCCGGTGTGGGTAAGCCGGTGAAGTATTTAGTATCTGGCCTGATATTGAATATGGCCAATCGCAAGGCGCTGCCAATGAGGATGAAAAATGACGGGATATACATGGTCCAATGATCGTATGGACTTATAAATGTATATAGATAGGCTGGGGCTACGCCGAAGGATACAATATCAGCCAGAGAGTCGAGTTCTTTTCCAATCTCGGTCTGTACTTTGAGCAGTCGGGCAGCCAAGCCATCAATTACATCCAGGAACATGCCTGTTAATATAAGGATGCTGCTTAAGTGAAGGTCTGCCAACAGGATGGCAGCAAATCCGCAGCTCAGGTTGAGCAGTGTGAAGAATGAGGGGATTTTGGATTTAATATTCACGCTCTGCGTAAGTTTATCTGGTCTCTCTGCGTTACATGTACTTAATCATACATGTGCTGCTTCAATGTGTATTAAATTTAATAATACAGAGAGTTATAACAACAGCCACAAAATATAAAAAAATGAAATTGTCCTGCCGTTTACTATTGTTTTATCTTTTCGCTCTTAGTATTTTAAGTTCTTGTTCTAGGAATCCAGTCACGGGCAAAAAAGAACTTATGCTTATGTCCTAAAGCCAGGAAATTGCACTTGGTCAGCAATCGACCTTAAAGAGACAGGGCGTCCACGATGGGGATTTGGAAGAATTATCGATTATTAACGGGCTGCAACTGAGTGATAGTATTGAAGCCGGCGAATATCTCAATTTGTTTACAAGCAGGTATAGAAAACCTGATTGAATCAACTGAGCTGATCTGATTGCTGAAGTAATTCTGCGCTTATCATATAATGGGATGCGTGGTTTATAACTTCTCCATTTTTGAGAACAATAAGTTGAGGGGATTGGTGGTTCACCGACCAGACACGAGCTATGGTATTTGATATATCCCTGTATTTGATAAGATCAAGGAAATAGAATTCAATGCCTGCAGTATCCATACCTGCCAGTTCCCTGTTAAGTCCTTTAAGCACCATACTGCTTACTCCACATCTTGTGCTATGTTTGAATATAGCTATTGTAAGCTCGTTGGATCTCTCTTGCAAGAGTTCAAGTTGTTCCAATTGTGTTAAATCAATCCAGTCCATTTGAAAATTATTATACCGGAAACCATTGAAAGCTGAATTGGTTCAATAAAGCCATATCATAATTGATACGGCTTTTTGTTCTTAAAGTACTGCTGGCTTACCTGTATAAATCAGATTTTCTAAACCTCTTAGTAAGCAGGTATTAATACATTGCTCTGTATTTGATCCTGTTTGATAATCCAATTTGTTCAGTAGATCATTGATGCCTTCGTTAAGTTTTGGAGTATCTTTTAAACCGAGCTTTTTGAACTCTTTCTCATAGGTGTCCAAGCAATTTTGAAATTTGCCCATAATTTTCTATTAATTTTTTAAATATTTGACAGAAAAGTAAAACTTATATATCCTTTTTTTCTATTTGTAAATGAATATCTTCTTAAAGAGTCATGAAATTAAGTTCAGCTTGGGCATATATGCTAGTTATACGAATTTATGCTCCCTGTTACTGATGGTATTTTTTTCATCTTTTCTTCTTAATTCCTGCAGTTCCAAATCGGATATTGAATCCTGTGCCGGCTCGGAAAGGAATTATGAAAAGTATGCAATCTATAACACTGCAGCCGTTGCTACAGCACATCCTATTGCTACCAGGGTAGGAGTTGAAGTATTAAATAATGGCGGTAATGCCGTCGATGCGGCAATTGCCATCCAATTCGCCTTGGCAGTATGTTATCCGATTGCGGGTAATATAGGTGGTGGTGGGTTCATGATATTTAGGTCCAATGAAGGAGATGTTGACGCACTCGATTTTAGGGAAAGGGCACCTATGTCTTCTCATCGGGATATGTATCTGGATCAAGATGGAGAGCTTAAAAATGACAAGAGCAGAGAAGGGCATTTGGCTTGTGGTGTGCCAGGGAGCGTCGACGGGATGTGGCAGGCATTCAATAAGTACTCAAAGCAAAAGGACTGGAATGCCCTTTTAAAGCCGGCTATTGAATTGGCCCGTAATGGCTTTCCGATCACTGATCAACAGGCAGAAAATCTTAACAAGAATAGAAATAAGTTTGCTCGTGTCAACTACAGTCCTGTCTCTTTTATGAAAAAGAGTTTGTGGAAAGAAGGAGATATTCTCATCCAGAATGATCTTGCTAAAACATTGGAGAGCATTGCAAGACACGGCCGGGATGGATTCTATGATTCCTGGGTTTCTGATAGAATTCTGCATGAAATGAAAAAGGGGTCAGGAATAATAACCAGGGAAGACCTCGGGCAATATAAAGCCGTCTGGCGCGAGCCACTTACCACGCATTACAGGGGTTACCGCATGATAACTATGCCGCCGCCCAGCAGTGGAGGAGTAGCTCTGATTCAGTTACTGGAAATGGCAGAATATTTCAAGCTTTCATCGATGAGCCGATATTCGACAAGTAGGCTGCATTTAATGGCTGAATTATACAAGCGTATATTTGCAGACCGTTCTGAGTACCTGGGTGACCCGGACTTTTATGATGTGCCAGTAGATGATTTAATTTCTGAAGCGTACTTGAAAAGAAGGATTGCTGACTTTGATCCATTATGTGCTTCATCTGCCGGTGAGATAGATGCAGGCCTTTTTCATGAAAGTGATCAGACGACTCACTTTTCGGTAGTAGATAGTGAAGGAAATGCGGTTTCAATAACCACTACGATTAACACAGCTTATGGCTCAGGTGTAGTGGTCGAGGGAGCGGGATTTCTTTTGAATAATGAAATGGATGACTTCAGTGCAAAGACAGGCTTTCCCAATTACTTTGGCCTGGTAGGGGGCGAGGCAAATGCAATTCAGCCAGGTAAACGGATGTTAAGTTCTATGAGTCCAACCATAGTTGAAGATAATGAAAGCCTTTGCCTGGTCGTGGGTTCTCCGGGGGGCTCCAAGATAATTACCACTGTTTTCCAGGTGCTGATCGATCTCATTGACCACAATCAGGATCTGTATTCAGCAATAAAGGCATGCAGGGTGCATCACCAATGGAAGCCCGATTATTTTTATTACGAAGAGCAATGCCTCAACGCGAGTCTCATTGACAGTCTTGAGAATCTTGGGCATCAAACCAAAAGCAGAGAAGCATATGGAAGGGTAGACGCCATCAGAATCCTGTCAGATGGTCGGATTGAAGCTGCTGCAGATCCAAGAGGCGATGATACTGTGGGAGGTTATTAGCCTAAAGCGTTTTTAAATACTCAATGACTGCCTTCCTGTCTCCAACACTCAATGGATCACCAAATCGATGTCCCTGGTTTCCGTAGGCTTCGAGGTCCGTATTATAGCAATTGCAATCTTCAGGAGCCTCAAAGGCTTCGAATTGCCAGCCCAGTTTTTCAAAGTTATAATCCCTGCTGTCAAAGCTGCGTTTCCAGTAACGAGGTCTTTTTTCTGAATCCAACAATGAGGCAATATCAGGCACTGAACCATTATGCAGGTAAGGGGCACTCGCCCAGATGCCATCAAGCGGCGGCGCAACATATCCTGATTCAATAACCAATTGCCCTGGATTCTCACCCTGGACAAACCAGCTTTTATTGTACCAATTGATAAAGCTGATATAAAGGCTATCGGTATATGCCTTAGATAAGGCAGGGTCTGTTCCTATTATTTCAAGCTCAACAAGGTAATTAGGATATTCTCCATCCGGACCATATGTGCCGTGGCATCCAGAGCACTTCTTGTTGAAAATTGATTTGCCTATTACTGCAAGATCATAATCAATATCTTCAGGATACTTGGGTGGTTCCAGATCATTGATCCATGCCAGAACATCAGGAAAATGTTTGTCGATTTCTGCCGCTTGACTGGTGTCGCGCAAAGTCAAGATAGAAGATGCCATCAGAAATTTTGAGAAATCACCTCTTCCGATTGCTGTATAAAACATTGCATTCTTTTTCTTCAGCAGCCACCACGGAGGTACATCTGTGGGAATTGTTTTATCGGGTATTTCAAGCAATAGGCTGTCTGTCCATTCAAGGGTTTCAGGATGTCGATGGGCAATCAAAACGGCCGTTAGCTTGTCTGCTGGGTTCAAACCGCGGGATTGAGTGGTCAAATGCCCGTTCAATGCCTTCATGGATGCCATGAAAGGTTTGAAAGCCTCATATTGTTTGCTATCTGTACCGTATTTGTTTATAATCATCGTTTGCATAAACTGCCCAGCATATTGAGGATCAATGCGGTAGTCAAAACTATGATTGCCGAGACCTACAATAAATTCACCGTTTAGATAATCCGCATGGCAGTTGAGGCAATTAGGACTAATCATTTCAACACCATCTTGATCAACTGTAAAGTTGAATTGAGGAGGTATCTCTGAGGCTTCATCTTGCCGTTGTAGGAAATTATTACTGTCCTTCGGCGCAAATATTTTATAGAAATCCCAAGGAATTCCGGAAGAGACATAATTACCATTTACCAGATAGTCATAACCTTTTGCAGCATCCCCAGACCTCTGTACCGAGGCTTTTATATGTTTTTTACCAGGATTTTCTGAGATTGTGAACGAGATAAATAAAATCCACAGAATAGCGAGAATACCGTAAAGATTGGATTTTGTCATATTGGAAAAATATATATTGTATAAAATATGAGTATTTCAACGACAAAATGAAAAAAAACACGATTGGTTTAAACTAATCTGGTTTATTTTGGTCTAACATCTAAGTAAATAATCTCTATCCATGACAAAACCAATTTTCTTCTTTCTCGCGTCATTCTTTACATGCTCCCTATTTGCACAAAACAATGAAGGCTTCATCATTTATGAGGACAAGTACAATATTCACAAAAACTTGCCACCAGAAATGGAAGCTATGAAAGATAGGATTCCAGAATATAGGACCTCAAAGAAAATTCTCAGTTTTAAAGGACAGGAATCCCTGTATAAAGCCTATGTTGAAGAAAAGGTAGAAGTACAGGAGCTTAAACAAGGAAGGAGCTGGGGGCGTTGGAACAGACCTGATGTAAACGAATACTATTCAAATATGACGGATAAAGTGTTTATTGATCACCAGGAATTTTTCGGTAGAGAATTTTTGATTGAAGGTGAACGCGAAATACCAAAATGGAAAATTACTCCCGAACAAAAGCAAGTCGGGTCCTACCTATGCCAAAAAGCAATCCTCAATGATACAAGTACTGTAACCATTGCTTGGTTTACACCTATGATTCCAATTATGACTGGCCCAGATAATTACTTTGGTTTGCCTGGTGCAGTATTACATGTAGATGTAGATAGCGGAATGAGAATGATAACAGCTCAGACTATAGAATTAACAACTCTGGAAGAAGAAATAAGCCAACCTAAAAAAGGGAAGAAAGTAAGCAGGGAAGAGTTCGAGAAAATCAAAGAAGAAAAGCAAAAGGAGATGGAAGAGATGTATGGAGGTAATTCTCGAAGATACTTTTACATGAGGGACTAAAAAATCAAAAAACTTAAATGAACTTAAAATCAATTTTACTACTAGCAGGCGTCCTGTTTGCTGCAGGATTGGCTGGGCAGGCCAAGTATGACATTGTTGGAACAGTAACAGGTGATGGTGAAAATCTCATAAGCGCTACAGTAGTTCTTCTTTCCGAAAAGGATTCAACTATGGTAAGCTTTGGTCTGACAGACGCGGAAGGTAATTTTAATATTACAGGTGTTGCAGCTGGCGGCTACTTGCTTCAGGTTACTTATCTCGGCTTCGGACAATATTCTAAGCAAATTCAACTTCAAAATGCAGATATTGATCTTGGTGCAATATCATTAAGTGCTGCCGATACCAAATTGGATGAGATAGAAATAAAGGCGGAGCACACGCCTATGATGCTCAACAGGGATACACTGGAGTATAATGCTGCAGCATTCCAGGTTCAGCCTAACGAAGTTGTTGAAGATTTATTGAGAAAACTTCCTGGAGTTGAAGTTGAAAGTGATGGATCAATTAAGGCTCAAGGTGAGGATGTACAGGAGATTCTTGTAGATGGTAAAAAGTTTTTTGGCAATGATGTCAAGACAGCTACGCGCAACTTGCCGGCAGATGCTGTAGATAAAGTTCAAGTTTTTGATAAGAAATCCGATGCTTCTGAATTCTCAGGTGTCGATGACGGTGAACGTCAGAAAACCATTAACCTCGAATTGAAAGAGGACAGAAAGTCTGGAGCCTTCGGTAATGTAAGCGGAGGTTATGGAGACGATGAACGATACAGGGGATCTCTAAGCCTCAACAGGTTCAGCACAAACACACAATTATCTGTTATAGGTAATTTTAATAACATAAATGAACAAGGTTTTTCTACCAATGATTATGTCAATTTTATGAGTGGTATGGGATGGGGTAAAGGACGTTCAGCCATTCCAATGTTTAACGGCCTTAGCAATGGATTTGTGACTACAAATGCTGGTGGTATAAACCTGAATTACGATTTAAGTCCTAAGACTGAAATTTCTATCAGTTACTTTTTGAATGACATTGGAAATACCATAGAAAGTGCAACAGTCAGAGAAAATTATGCAGACATCGAGAATGTCTTTTTCACAGAAGAAAATACGGTTCAAAGTAATTCCAATACAAATCACAGGATCAATTTTGATATAGAGCAAGAAATTGATTCTACCCAGGACTTAAGAATACGTGGATCCTACAGTTTAAACACGGGTGACGCCCGTAGCTTTAGTCTAACACAGATCAGCGATTCTCAAAAAAATCTTGCCAATTCTACCGACGCTGAGTATAATGCTGATGGGGATAATAAAAACCTCAGTTTAAACGCAACCTATCGCAAGAGCTTTGGTAGTATTCAAAAGCGGACACTAACACTTACAGGGCAATATAATGACGCAGTGAATGAGTCTTTGGGCGACCTCTTGTCAGAAAACCTGATTTATGATGATTTCGGTATGGCTGTTCTAAGTGATTTGATTGTCCAAGATCAGATCAATGATAATGACCAAAACGATTATAGGTTTGAGCTTGGATTCGTAGAGCCTTTGGGAAATGAGAAATTTCTAGAGTTCAAATACAGAAGACAGAACTACAATAACGATGTTCTTTCTGAATTTTATGACATAATAAATGGTGACCGTGTACTAAATACAGATATCAGTAACGCATTTATTCGCGATTATTACTACGATAGATACTCTACAGCATTATATATCAATTCTGATAAATCGCAATTGACTCTTGAAGCGGCTTTGCAGAGCTCTCATCTCACAGGAGATATCATTTATCAAGATGAGAGAATTGAAACGGATGTGTTCAGAGTCTTACCTCGTGTGTCATGGCGATATGATATTCAAAGAGGAAGAAACATTCGAATAAATTACAATACAAGTATTAACGAACCATCTTTGCAGCAATTGCAGCCTAATCCTGACAACTCAAATCCTTTTAATATTTATATAGGAAATCCTGAGCTTATTCCGGAATACAACCATAGGTTGAGATTAAGCTACTTTAATTACGATCAGTTTACATTCAGGAGCTTTTACGCTTTCGCTAATGTTAATTACACGCGTAACGATATCACGAATGTCACAAGTTTTGATGAAAATTTTATACAGACAACATCACCTGTGAATGTTGATTACAATCTTAATTTAAGTACCACACAGGAATACGCTACGCCTGTCAATTTTTTAAAGACCAGGATTAGCTTGCGTAATAGATTTGGCTACACAAAATCAATAATATTTATCAACACCAGGGAAAGCAGCCTTGAAAGGATTAACGGAAATTTAAGGTTGCGTCTTGAAAATAGGAATAAGAAAGTTGTTGATTGGAATATTGGCGGTAGTTACAGTTATAACATTAATCAGTATTCTGATGCAAGGACTACAAATCTTGGCTTTAGCTCACAGAATGTTTTTGCCGACTTTAGATACAACTTGAAGCAATCTATGTCTTTTGAACTTGGTGCAAATGTTAATTTTTATTCGGAGGAACAATTTGGAGAGGCACAGACCATCCCGATCGTGCGAGCAAGTATTTCAAAATTTGTATTGAAGGATCAACGGGGCGAATTGAAACTAAGTGTTTTTGATTTAATGAATCAGAATCTTGGAATTTCAAGGACTGAGAATCAGAACTACATTGAAAACTCTGAGATCGTATCACTGGCCCGTTATTTTATGTTATCATTTACCTATTCATTTAAGCCAGGAGGTGGAGGTGCTACTTCAACTACCAAGATTAGAAAGTTTTAATCGTAAATAGTTGCTTACTTGAGGCTTATATATTGTATTTTTATATCTGTATTGGGATAGAAATTCAAAGCCTTAGTAAATGAGATTCCGAAATCTGTTTGTTTGTCTGGTTGTTTTATATTTTATTTCACTTGATAACATATATGCTCAGCAAAATCACTCTATAGCGAGAAGCTGGAATGAAGAATTGCTTAATGCGATAAGAAATGATTTTGCGAGACCAACCGTTCATGCCCGAAACCTGTGGCATACTTCAACAGCTATGTATGACCTTTGGGCAGTTTATGACAGTATAGCCCAACCATATTTTCTTGGTAATAACATTGGGGGCTTCACTTTTCAATTCGATGGAATCCCTCAAAGTGATACACCCCAGGACGATCTGGAAGAAGCGATAAGTCATGCTATGTATAATCTTCTTTTTGACAGGTTTATAACCGCTCCAGGAGCAGGTAATATCATATTAAGCATATCAACTCTGATGCAGGAATTGGGCTATAACGTAAACAATTTTTCAACGGATTACAGTACGGGCGATCCGGCGGCATTGGGTAATTATATCGCAGAGCAAATAATTGAATTCGGATTGCAAGATGGGTCCAACCAGCAATTTGGATATGAAAACCTCTATTATGAATCCGTTAATGACCCCCTTGTTATGGACCTTCCTGGTGCAGGTGACCTTAATGACCCCAATAGATGGCAGGCTTTAAGCCTTGAAGTATTCATTGATCAGGCTGGTAATGAAATTCCTGGTGCTACACAAGATTTTCTTTCTCCAGAATGGGGACAAGTTGTACCATTTGCACTAAGCACAAATGATCTGACGGTATATAATCGAGATAATTTTGATTACTTGGTCTATCATGACCCTGGTGATCCTCCATATATAGAATTGAATCAAATTACATCTGACTCGGAAGAATTTAAATGGGGATTTGCACTGGTATCTGTCTGGTCTTCGCATCTTGATCCTGATGATGGTGTAATGTGGGATATATCTCCCGGAGCATCCGGTAATCTTGAATCTTTACCGGATAATATATCTGAATATAAAGACTATTATAATCTTATAGATGGAGGTGTACCTACCCCTGGACATGATGTTAATCCTCATACCGGACAGCCTTATGAGCCCAACTTGGTGGCAAGAGGAGACTATACGCGTGTGCTTGCTGAGTTTTGGGCTGATGGGCCTGATTCTGAAACACCTCCAGGTCACTGGTTTACACTGCTGAATTATGTGAATGATCATCCAGAATTTGAAAGAAAATACAGAGGGATAGGAGATACATTAGATGCTTTGGAATGGGATGTGAAAGCTTACATGGTTTTGGGTGGCGCCATGCATGATTGCGCTGTATCAGTATGGGGGATAAAGGGATGGTATGATTATCTGCGACCCGTTTCAGCAATCCGGCAGATGGCTGACAGAGGGCAATGCACTGATCCAGCAAGACCAAATTACGATCCAGCAGGCATACCCCTCCTTGATGGTTATATCGAGCTGGTAGAAGAAGATGATCCTCTTGTAGGTCAAGGACTCCAGAATCTGTATAAAATTAAACTGAAAGCCTGGAGAGGGCCTGATTTCATAGATGATCCAGAAGTTGACGAAGCCGGTGTGGGATGGATATTGGCTGAACGTTGGTGGCCATATCAAAGACCAAGTTTTGTATCACCTCCTTTTGCTGGTTATGTTTCAGGACACAGTACATTCAGCCGGGCTGCTGCAGAGGTTTTAACGGCCATAACAGGAGACGCTTATTTTCCGGGAGGTATGGGGGAGTTTATAGCCAGAAAAAATGAATTCCTAGTTTTTGAAGAAGGCCCCTCTGAAGATATTGTACTGCAATGGGCGACATACAGGGATGCCAGTGACCAGACCAGCCTTTCAAGGATATGGGGAGGCATTCATCCTCCTGCAGATGATATTCCGGGGAGAAAAATTGGCATTGAGATCGCTATCGATGCTGTTAATCTGGCAGAGCAATATTTCTTCAGGGATGAAGACATGGATGGTTACTATAATTATGTCGATTGTGATGACAATAATCCGAATATTAACCCGGGACTGACTGAAACCTGCGATGGATTGGATAATGACTGTAATGGTCAAATCGATGAGGCCCTGATTTTATTTACATATTATCTTGATTCAGATGGCGATGGTTATGGCGAAACATCCACGTCATTGGATACCTGTCTTTCTGTTCCACCAACAGGCTTCGTTCTCAACGATCAAGACTGTGATGATCAGTTCTTTGAAATCAACCCAGACAGTCCTGAGGTGTGTGATGGCATTGATAATAACTGTAGTGGTTCGATAGATGAAGGCTTGCCTTTGAATCGTTACTATTTTGACGCTGATGTTGATGGTTTTGGAGATCCCTCTGTATTCGCAGACACCTGTCTTTCTGTTCCTCCCGTGGGTTTTGTCTTTAATGACCTTGATTGTAATGACAGTTTATTTGAGATCAACCCCAATAGACCTGAGGTGTGTGATAGCATTGATAACAATTGTGATGGCAGAGCCGATGAAGGGCTGCCCAAAAACAGGTATTACCTCGATTTTGATGGTGACGGCTATGGTAATGAAAATGTGTTTGTAGATACATGCATTGGTGTTCCACCTGTAGGATTCGTTTCAGATTTCACTGATTGTAATGACGATGTAGCAGGCATTAATCCCGGATCTCAGGATCTAGCTGATAATGGCATTGATGAAGATTGTTCAGGTCTTGACTATTTTAAGCAATCGAAAGTATTTCCCAATCCATTCACAAATACAGTTTGGATTCACCTTGAATACATGGAAGAAGTGGAGCTCAGTCTGTATTCACGAATGGGGCAGCTGGTCTATATGCAAACTCTGGTCCCTTCGGCCAACAGGTTTAGACTTGATCTGAAGGAGTTGCCTGACGGGGTTTACTACTTCTGGGTAATACGAGCCGACAATGATGAAGAATTGTATTCAGATACAGTAGTAAAGCTCAATAAATGATGCTCAGCTTGGAATAATGACAAAGGACTATATTTGTAGCGCATAAATCCAGCATAAACAGGATGTCCTCCAAGCAGAAAATATACTTCATCATTAATCCAAAATCAGGGTATAAGAAGAAAGAAGATGTACCTGCTTTGATAAAGAGCAACCTGGACCTGTCTAAATTCGAGTATGAATACCGGTTTACTGAATCAAGGGGACATGCTGCTTTACTGGCTTCGGAAGCCGTCGCTAATGCATATGATGTTGTGGTGGCTTGCGGTGGGGATGGTACTGTCAACGAAGTAGCCAGTTCATTGGTAGATACGGATGTATTATTGGGCATTATACCTTTTGGCTCTGGTAATGGCTTCGCTATGCATATCGGAATGGGACGCAACACAAAAAGAGCCATTCTCAAGCTTAATGAATGCGTTCCCCAAGTTATTGACAGCTGCACTGTTAATAATTCCTTTTTTTTAAACCTGGCAGGGGTGGGATTTGATGCCCTGATTGCTTACAGGGCTGAGAATGACGAAAAGCGGGGCCTTCAGATGTATCTGTCCATGGTGTCTAAAGAGATGGCTCGATTCAAGGCTGAAAGATTCAAGGTAAAACTTGACGGAGAAACCCTTGAAGGTTCTTATACTACTATAGCTGTAGCAAATTCGGCTATGTATGGATACAACTTTACCATTGCGCCTTTAGCTGAACTCACTGATGGTTTGTTCGATGTCGTATTTGTAAAAGATGCACCTTTATTGCGGACCATAGGGGCTTCTTGGAGGATGCTCAACAAAAGCCTTTACAAAAGCCCGCTTGTCGAAGTCAAGAAGTCCAGAGAAGTCCTTATAACTGCCGAGCGGCCATATTATTTTCATGTGGATGGCGAGAGCAATGTATTTGAAAAGGAGTTACATTTTAAAGTCATGCCTAAGTCTATAAAAGTGCTTTTTCCCATGGACTCAAAAATTCTTAATTAATTCTGAATTGAATGCTAAGCCAACAGAATTTTAGCTTTCCATGACTGGACTGAAGAACTGATAATTACTCTTCCATTACGTATATTTGTGCATACACTATAATCTGCAAATAATGAGATTTTACTTTGTTCTAATAATTGGTTTTTTATTGTTTTCCTGCAGCAGCGATAAGGATAGTACTCGAGTTTACCCTGAAGACAGCAGCAGTATCAAGTTGCTTGAGGAAATACCTGTTGAAAAGTCAGGTCTGAATTTCAATAATAAGATCACTGAGGATGAAACAACCAATGCGATAAGCTTTGATGGTATGCTACAGGGAGCTGGAGTATCCGTACTTGATGCCAATAATGATGGATTGATGGATGTCTATTTTGCATCAAATATGGAGGGCGATAAACTGTACATCAACAAAGGAGACTTCAGGTTTGAGGATCAGACAGTCAAAGCCGGAATAAAGAATAAACTGTGGTCCACGGGAGTAGCCGTCGTTGACATCAACAACGACGGGTGGGATGATATTTACGTTTGCAAGTTCCTCTATGATGAGCCTGAACGAAGGGCCAATGTCTTCTATATCAATAACGGAGATGGCACATTTACAGATAAAGCAGAAGAGCTTGGACTCGCCAACAAAGGATATGGCATCATGGCAAACTTTCTTGATTATGACAGGGATGGCGATCTCGATGTTTACATTGCCAATCAACCACCTAATTCCTTGAGGGGTAAAGCCGCTTTAAAGGGTAAGATTGCATATGGCTATACGGATAAACTATACAGGAATGATAATGGAAGTTTCACCGATGTGACAGACTTGGCCGGTGTAAAGAACTATTCTTATTCCCTAAGTGCTACCACCTTTGACTTTAACCGCGATGGATGGACAGATATTTATGTTGCATGCGATTATGACGAACCCGACTTTCTGTATATCAATAATGGCGATGGCAGCTTTACGAATGTTACTGACAAAGCGCTCAAGCACATGAGCAACTTCAGTATGGGTGTTGATATTGCGGATATTAACAATGATGGGTTTTTGGACGTGTACGTGGCGGATATGGTGGCAGAAGATAATTTCCGCCAGAAGACGAATATGTCAGGGATGAATCCAAAGAGATTCTATGCCCTTGCCGAGGCGGGGTATCATTACCAGTATATGTTCAATGCCTTGCATCTTAATAATGGCGACAGCTCTTTCAGTGAAGTCGCTCAGCTTTCAGGTATCTCCAACACCGACTGGAGTTGGACGCCGTTGTTTATCGATTTTGACCAGGATGGATATAAGGATCTCATCGTTACGAATGGACTTATCAAGGAGATGCGTAACAAGGATTTCGAAATATGGAGGAAGGACTTTTTCAAGAAGAAGATGGAAGAAGCCGAGAAGACAGGCAATAAACAACTGTACGTTAACCCGATGGAAATATCCAAAAGAGCTCCTAGTGTCAAGATATCGAATTACGTATACCGCAACGAAGGAAACCTTGAATTCAGCAAGCAATCCTCGAATTGGGGTTTTGATAAGCCAAGCTGGTCTCAAGGCGCTGCCTATGCGGATTTTGATAATGATGGCGATCTCGACATTGTTGTCAACAATATGAATATGGAAGCCGGCTTGTACAGGAATATGGCCAATGAAAACCGATTGAATAATTATGTAAATATCATTCTGGAAGGTCCACAAAATAACAGGGATGCTATCAATGCGAAAGTTTATGTGTATAGCGGTTCATCTGTTCAGGCCTATGAATATTCACCATACCGGGGCTATATGTCAAGTTCGCAACGTATAGCACACTTCGGATTAGGTGCCAGTTCTCTGGTGGACAAGATTGAGATTGTTTGGCCTGATGGAAAGACAAGCCTTGTGCAAAATATAAAAGCGAACCAGACGGTAAGCATAAATTATTCTTCCGATGGCGCTCCTTACAAGGGGTATCAAGTATACAAGCCAGTTTTTGAAAAATTCAATACAGTCGATATTGAACACAATGAAAACGCCTTCGATGATTTTGAAAGAGAGATTCTGCTGCCATATCAGTTATCAACCTTGGGTCCTGTGGTTGCAAAAGCGGATGTCAATGGTGATGGCAGGGAAGACTTCTTTCTCGGTTCTGCGAGTGGAGAGGTATCCAGGGTCTGTATATTGAACCAGGATGGAAGCTTTGACATACACACCAGCGGATTTTTGCAGGATCGGCGAGCTGAGGATGGTGCAGCACACTTTTTCGATTTCGATGCTGATGGAGATGCTGACTTATATGTAGCCAGTGGCGGTAGCGAATTTATACCTGGTGCCAGAGAATACCAGGACAGGCTTTATATCAATGACGGGAAGGGTAATTTCCGAAAGGCTGCAGCGCTGCCTCAAAGTTTTGTAAGCAATGGCGCGGTTCAATCCTTTGACTATGATGGTGATGGAGATCTTGATCTTTTTGTAGGAGGGAGACAATTGCCGGGCAAATATGGCAAACCTGTGGATTCACAGCTTCTAGAAAATAATGGAACTGCTTTTATTGATGTAACAGATTCCAAAGCATCTTTCCTTAGAGATTACGGTATGGTAACCTCTGCTATCTGCGCCGATATTGATGGTGATGGAAATGAAGAACTCCTGACAGCGGGTGAATGGATGCCTGTACGGGTGTACCGCTATTCTTCTGATGGATTGAAAGACATATCTTCTGAGATGGGGTTTGACAATACAAAAGGCTGGTGGAATGTCCTGGCGACAGCAGATATCGATCATGATGGTGATCTTGATATCCTGGGAGGTAATCTGGGACTTAACATCAAATACAAAGCTTCTCCGGATAAGCCGTTTAAATTATATGTAGATGATTTTGATGGTAACGGATCCAATGATGTTTATTTGGGATATTATGAAGGAGATAAATGCTTCCCAGTAAGAGGTCGACAGTGTTCGTCAGAACAGATGCCTTTTGTCAAGAAGAAGTTTAAGAACTACAATGAATTTGGAACGGCAACGGTACTGGATGTCCTCGATGGTCGTATATCTGAATCTACCGTGGTCCAGGAAGCTCAAATATTTGCAAATACCGTTTTTATAAATAATGGAGGTATATTTTCCGCTCAGGCACTGCCCAATGAGGCTCAGATTGCCCCGGTTTACGGTATTGCTGTAGATGATTTTGATGGTGACGGTAAAAGCGAAGCTTTTCTAGCAGGAAATATGTATAACCGGGAGGTTGAAACCACTCGAAGTGATGCCGGTAAAGGGTGTTTGATTTCTTTTGATTCTGAAGGGAGTATCAAGGTGGACAGAACCCTGGCTACAGGAGTATCAGCAGATAAAGATGTGCGGGATGTACTCAGCCTCAAGTCAGACGATTACTCTTTATTGGTAATTGCAAATAACAACGACCCCGTTCAATTTTACAGATACTAGCATAAGGTTTCATGAGACAAAGCTATTTGTATTTATTGCTATCCGTATTTCTGGGTGTGCTTTGTCTTTCTTGTAGTCAAAATGAAAAGACGGGTTCTGTCTATATTCAGGATTCTGAAACGCAGCAGATGGTGGCTGAACTGGCAAGCCTGAAGACTCAGGGTAATGTTCTTGAAATGTGGCACCAAAATGAGGCAAGGGCTAAAAACTTTGAAAGCCAGGCTAATGCTGTATCTAACGCATCTGAAAAGTTTTCATTGGTATTTAAAGCAGCTATCGAATGGCTTAATGCAGGCAATTATAAGCGAAGTATATCATTGTTCAGTCAAGTGATTCAGCAACATGAATCCGGTAAGGTTAAGCTGAATAGCAAAAGTTTGAAATAGTTTTATGAACTGCTTGCCGTTTCTTATTTGAGGAAAGCTGAAATAGAAAATTGTGTTGAACATCACAACAGTTCCTCATGTATTATACCTCTTGTCGAAGAAGCACAGCATGTCAATCGTGAAGGATCGGAAAAAGCCTTGAAGATATACGAAAAGCTATTGGCGGACTATCCGGGAGATTTTCAGAATCGATGGCTTTATAACCTTGCCCACATGACACTTGGCAGTTACCCAGAAGCTGTGCCACCACAGTATCGACTTAATCCTTCTGTTTTTGATTCGGATATACAATACCCTAGATTCATTGATGTAGCCATGGGTGCCGGTGTCGCCGTTAATGATATTTCCGGATCCTGTATTGTTGATGATTTTAATGGTGATGGCTTTCTTGATATTATTGCCAGTTCATATGGGCTTGATGACCAGATTAGATTTTTTGTCAATACAGGTAATGGAAAATTCACAGACAAGACCATTGAGTCCGGACTGAAAGGTATTGTCTCTGGATTGAACCTGCTTCAGGCCGACTATGACAATGACGGTGATCTTGATTTTTTAGTCTTGAGAGGCGCTTGGCTGGGCAACGCTGGGAAACACCCCAATTCTCTTTTGCGCAACAATGGAGATGGCAGCTTTACAGATGTTACCAGGAGTTCAGGTATTTACTCACTCAATCCAACACAGACGGCCTGTTGGGGAGATATTAATAATGATGGCTTTCTTGATCTTTTTATTGGAAATGAATCTTCACCCAATAGTACCCATGCTTCCGAGCTTTTTATAAATCAGGGTAACGGTACGTTCATAGAGGCTTCCCGTCAATACGGTCTTGATATAAAGCTGTTCGTAAAGGGCTCTACACTTGGTGATATAGATAATGATGGCGATCTTGATTTATATATATCTAATATCCTTGGTGCAAATCGTCTCTATGAAAACCTGGGAGCCGAAAGCAATTGGCAGTTTAGAGATATAAGCAGCATGTCGGGTACCGAGTTTCCTCAATTCAGCTTTCCATGCTGGTTCTGGGATGTTAACAATGATGGTCTTCTTGATCTGTATGTGAATGCTTTTGACATTCGGGATTTTACAAGCGCATCGGCTAAGGTGGCAGCAGATTATATGGGACAGCCAGTCGATACTGAATTTTCCAGGCTTTACCTTAATCAGGGCAATAAGCGTTTTTTTGATGCTACGGTTGATTATGGTCTCAACAAGGTATTGTATACCATGGGCTGCAATTATGAAGATATCAATAATGATGGCTTTCTTGACTTTTATGCTTCGACGGGAACCCCGGACTTCAGGGCTGTATTCCCGAACCGTATGTTTCTTAACAATAGAGGAGATGGATTTTTGGATGTTACCACAGCGACAGGAACCGGTCATATTCAAAAAGGACACGGTGTAGGATTTGGAGATCTAGACAATGATGGGGATCAGGATATGTATGTCGTTCTGGGTGGATCATATTCGGGAGATAATTTCATGAATGCTTTATTTGAAAATCCTGGAAATTCAAAAAATAAGTGGATTAGCCTAAACTTGACAGGTACCAAGGCAAATCGATCAGCCATCGGTACACGTATAGAAGTGCTGATTGAAGATCTGGATGGGAATAGATCTACAATTCACAGGACAGTTAAATCAGGCGCTAGTTTTGGGTGCAATAGTTTGCGTCAGGAAATTGGATTGGGTAATTGTAAGCAAATTGTGGGATGTACCATTCGATGGCAGGGTAGTGGCACAGTGCAAGAATTCTCTTCACTTCCATTAAACGCTTTTTGCATTATTACCGAGTCCGATGATAACATCGAAATACTGAAACTCAATTCATTCAAGTTTTAGCATCAACGCCTTGGAATCAAGGTCTTTGGATAGACAACAATACTTTCATTGCCGTCATGACCCACGGACGATACGCCAAAAAGATAGTTGTCAATAATGATGTTATCTAAAGTAACATCAGTTTTATCACCTACCCATCTAGAAAATTCCCATTGCGGCGATGTCGTATTTCTCCAATATACTTTGTATCCAGTAAGTTGGTCAGCATTCACAGCATCCCATTTTAAACGCGTTGAAGCCTTAACGGCGCCACCGATCATTACAAAATCGGGGCCGGGAGGAGCCCATGCGATACCCGCCAAGCAAATGGCATTTACTGCAGTAAGTCTGGCAGCATAATCAAAATTGACACCTTCAATAACATCGCCATATTCGATTCCATCTTCCTCTCGGATATCCTGGTGCTGTCTGTTATAATTCTCGTGGGTTTCCATTATACGAACACCCGGAAACCCTGCGTCATTAAAAGGCCTGTGGTGGCCACCACGGCCAAAGCGATCCAGTCTGTAAATCATAGTAGCTTTCAGGTTGGTGAAATAACTGGATGTCATTCTTTCAACATAACGGGCCACTTGCCGCGATGGCCCATCGGTTTCACCGCCATAAAACCTGTTCCAGATTAATTCTCTTTCATCCGGATCGGGTGGAATGGCTTCAGAAAAGACTCTGAAACTTGTATTGTCAACGACCCCATCAATCCCTTCAATATTACCTATCATGTCATTGTTAAGTACGGCTACAATATCCCATCCTTGTTCTTTTGCCTCCTGCGCAAGGAATTTGCCTCCATACAAACCCTGCTCTTCACCCGAAAAGCCTGCAAATATGATCGAGCTTTCAAACTCATACTTCGACAGGACTCGTGCCGCCTCAATAACACCAGCCATTCCAGATGCATTGTCATTGGCCCCAGGTGAATCGGAAGAACTGTCTAGGGGGTCACTTACCCTGGAATCGATATCACCTGACATAATAACATATCGGTCCGGGAATTTTGTGCCCCTCTTTATAGCCAAAACATTCACTATCCATGTGTCCTGTGGGATTCTTCTTTTATTAGCCTCTGCCAATCCTTTATGGTATTGTACTTCAAGGCAATTATTACAGTCGCTTGAAATCTTCTCAAACTCGGACTTGATCCACCTTCGGGCAGCTCCTATGCCCCGCGATTCAGAAATAGTATCGGAAAGGCTGTGTCTGGTACCAAATGATACAAGCTTTTCAATGTCTTTTTGAATCCTGACGGCACTAACGGAATCAATAATATCATACATTCTCACATCAGTAGCAGGTGGCACCTGTCCGTAAGATGAATGAAGATAAAAGAGCAGTAGTGCAATGAGTAAAGTCTTGTAACTGAGATTCATAGAAAGGGGTGATTTTATATTGATCATATTATAAATTGGAATAATATTTGATCCCTTGTTAAATAAAGGAATTTCCTTTTGCCTTTAAATATCATAAAAATGAAAGACTTAAGTTCAGCCATATTCTCGGTTCATTCCATTCAAAAGATAAACAGATTTTTCAAAAACATATTGATCTCTGTTGCCAAGCTTTTGTGTGTATATCCTTATGTGTTTAATGATGATTATATGCCATTCTAAGAGTACTCCGGAGCAATTTTTGTAAAATCTGCAGTCAAAGACCTGCACGAATTACTTTCAAAACTTATTGATATTGTGAGTTGCGCAACAGAACAGCTGCTTAGGCAGCTATTTTTGATTAGTGCAGGTACAAAAGCCTGGAACTTTGTCTCCCATCAATTCTAAAGCTTAAATTGTATACGGCTTTGGGAAGCTTTCCAAGCTGTAGTGCTCCCGTAGTGGTATCAAAAGGAAGCCCGGATCTTATCAGATTGCCGTTAGCGTCATAGAGATTTATTTCAGTCAGAATTTCATCTGTTTCCAGGTAGATGGTTTCAGACCCTGGATTCGGATAAATCTTAATCTTCTTTGGTAATTCATGTAAAGACCCCGTACTCATGGATGTTAATCTAAAGTCAGCAATCATTGGGAGATGATCAGAAGCTGTCTCCGAATCCTTAGCTTCAAGTGTGTTTGTATTCAGTACTTGTGTTGTTAATACCCGTGTGTCCAGAACATAGCTGTTGATCGACTCCAATACTGACCCTGTGAACATCATATAGTCCAGTCGGCCAGCGGGAAAGCTGCTGCTGTCGTTCAGCCAGGTGTAGACACCATGCGTGTTACATGTATAAGGCTTAAGATCTTCCAGGGGGCCATTCCCATAGTCCATACCTATATCGGGGCCATAGATGAAGTTGGAAACAATATCGCCGTTCATCAGACGGCGCAGCTGGGAACTTTGTCCTACAAAATTCATATCGCCAAGAATTATAAGTGGACTTTTTTCCTCTATTTGAAAATTATTCTCTCTACGGCGACTGGCACCGAGGAAACCCAGAATGGCGTCAATTTCACTGTTTCGCCCATTATCATTATCACAGCATGGCAAGTGGCAATTGAATACAATAAGATCAGATTCGGGTAGTGAAATTTTTACCACAGAATTACCATCAACTTCCTGATGATCAATAATAGGATATTTGCTTACCGTAATCAGGTCCGGACCATCTTTGGCGGCATACCAAGTAAAAGACATGTCTAAAATACCCAAGTTTTCAAGATGCTCCTGAAGATTGAGAGCAGACCTGTTATAAACCTCCTGAAAACAATAGATATCTGCGTCTACAGCATTTAAGATGTTCTTGTATGATTCAGCAGCACTTGATTCAAAGATATTATCGCGCTGAACATTGTAGGAGACTATTCTGAAATCTGTTGGTGGGGCCTTCGCCAAGCTGCAATCTGATTGGGTAATAACCGGGCTGGATATCATCTGGTAGGTGGCAAAACCATTGTTTGATGGAATAACATCTCCGCCATTTGACCTGTCTCGAAGCACAAGGTAAATCGAATCCGATATGCTAGTATAGTTTCGAATAAGATCAAGATCGATGCTGAGCTCAAATACAGGTGATGTAACCGTAGGACAGCTTAAAAGGCGAATATCATTATGGTATGTAGGCACATTATTTCCGATAAGCCCTGACCTGCTCCCGAAGTTGTATGAAAAGTCTACACCCATACCATTTATAGAGTTGCCGGTAGACGGGTCAGAGTCAAAGTCTATGAGGAGCTGAATGAGATTGTCGTTTTGAAGATTTACTTCCCTGTCGATTTCAAATTTTACAAACAAATATCGACTGTTATCAAAAACTTGTAGAGAGAATAAATCAATTATACTGTTATCTCCTTTGTCATCTATGATAAAGGCAATATTATTCCAGTCTTCAAAAGACTCATCAATAAATATATTTTGTGTAGAAACTGTTTTAGTTAGGCTAAGAAGTAAGAGCGTGATAAGAGCCTTGAGATACATAGACATGGACTATTTTATATTTGATGAATGATCAACTGAAACGTGCTGCGAATTTATCATTCTTGGCCCATATTTTGAGCTGGAAATTCTCTCTTTTGTGCATTGGTATACATATAATTTTATCTTGTGTTTCACGCAAGTTGAAATTCGGCTTTAAATTTAAACTAATGTAACCAAGGGTTACGTCTGATAATTAATTTAATTCTAGCTTTAAAATAAAAATATACTATGGGCATTTCATTGAAGGCTATGTGGAATTATAAATGTCCCCGTTGTCGGCAGGGTGATTTATTTGTTAAGCCATTCACATTATCCAAGCCACTGGCTATGAATCATTCTTGCCATCATTGCAATTTATTATTTGAACCAGAACCAGGTTACTACTATGGCGCTATGTTTTTATCTTATATCGTCTTCTCATTGATTATGCTTCCGTTTGCTCTTCTGCTCAATTTCTATTTTAAGTTGTCAGTTGACATGACCATGCTTATAGTTATTCTTGTGAGTGCAGTCGGATTTTTCAGGATTCTGAGAGGAGCGCGTTCATTATGGATTCATATCATGGTACGATATAAAGCTGAATAGCCCTGCAAATGACTCCTGTCAGAGATCTATCATCGCTGGTCAGAAGCCGATTCGGTTTCCGGCAATATTCTATGCTGTCCTATTTATAATTTTGTTGTTTATTGATATAGAAACGGCTCCTATTATTGTCAAACTCAAGAACAGAAGAAGCCCTTGCGATTATGTGCTTAATAAACATCAGTTTGCTTTTAAAATGAACCATAAACGCCAATGCACTGCTGCAGAACGATACCCAAAATACTATGGCTTTATGAACTCAAAAGGAGTAAGCACAGGACAGGAATCCTTATTTAGGCTGAGAATAAAATTATGGAAGAGGCTTTGAAGTCTGAACTGGAGAAAGTAGGTCCTCGATCTGTAAAGTGGAGGGGCATACTAAAAAGATCAGGCTTGTTCTTGCCTGAAAGTTCATTTTCATCTTTTCCAGGTGGGATATTGCTTTATTTTTGCCGATTAAATATAGAACACTATGAGGCTGTTTGTACTTGTATTTATTGCAGTATGCTATGGGCTGAATGCACAGGTTTCTCTTGAAGAGAGCTTGAATAATCTTGATGAATACATCAGCTATGTACAGGATGAGAAACTTTTCGTCCATACGGACAAGCTTAATTATATTCCAGGAGATACTATCTGGTTTAAAGCCTATTTGCTGGATGGTATCACCTTAAGACCCGGTACAGCTTCGAGCGTGGTGCATCTGGAGCTGTTTAGCCCTTCAGATACCCTTGTCAAGGCATTGAAGTTATACAGTGGCGCAAGTGGTCTTGTCGCTGGGGACATTGTTCTCAGGGAAGACATTGAAATCGGTGAATACAAGCTGAGGGCGTATACCAATCACATGCGTAATCAGGATAATGAGACCTTTTTCACTTCGCACCTGCATATATGGGATCCTCTCGAAACCAGCACTACTGTATTTTTAGCAGATGAGAGTTTAGGAATGCCGGCGGGCAGTACCAATACATCCTTAAAACCCCAGCTGCGTATATTTCCTGAAGGGGGTGAAATGGTAAATGGACTTAAATCCAGGCTCGCCCTGGAGCTTTCTAATATTGACATTGATCGTTATAATGTAAGTGCCAATCTGATGCATGCTGTGGGTGAGATTATTGCCCCGATTCGATTTTACGACAGAGGACTTTCTCTTGTTGAATATACGCCCACAGGAGCTGAAGGAGATTATATCGAGTTGAGTGTAAATGGTATTTACTATTCCTATGATTTGCCAAGGGCTCGTGAGGAAGGATATGTACTCAGCCTGACTACACGACCGGGGCAGCTCATCGTTAAAGTTCAGGAGAGCAGCTCGCAAGTAAATTCAAAGGCCTTCCTTATTGCCCATCTTCGTGGACAAGTCATATGGAGTTCTGAAGTAAAGTTTACTGGATCTCAGTATGTTGGGATTCTTCCTACAGAATCTCTTGGCTCAGGAGTGGTGCATCTGACATTATTCGATGATAGTATGCGTCCGCAATGTGAACGATTGGCTTTTATCTATAATGATGCACATGAGATAGACATGACGACATCTGCCGAGGTATACCTAAAGCAGCAGGAATTCACTTTGCGCCTGGATAGAGAGGCAGTCACCAATAGGGATACCAGCGATTTGTCATGTTCGGTTTCCATTTTTAAAATAGATAATGCGCAAGCTGGCAGTAGTACGCAGAATATTTGTTCTGCGCTACTCCTCAACTCTGATCTGAGAGGCGAAATTGAAAATCCGGATTGGTTTTTTGAAAGCGGATTGGATTTTAAAAAAGCCTATTTACTTGACATCCTTATGATGACCAGGGGGTGGAGGCGATTTACATGGAAAGATGTCAATTCCAGAAGAAGAAGGGCTCTTGATTATAGTTTTGAAAAAGGCATAATGGTTGAAGGCTGGACAGGCGGTGTTCTGAGTACCGACAAGGCCGTTCGCTCCAAGGTTGTTTGTTCATTCATGGACCAGGCTTTTTATGAACAGGAAACTGAAACCGATGAGAATGGACGATTCAGCTTTGGACCGTTCGTAAGCTATGATACCATAAAGACATTCTTACAGGCGCGGCGATTATTGTCGAAAAAAGAATTAGCTAAGCTTGAAGGAAAGCGAAACGTTTTGATACACAGGGAAGAGTGGGAGAGAGCCCCGTTTACAAATGAATCTGAAGGGACGAAGGAATCCAAATTCTACATTTCTGAAAGTTTCAAGGATGAAGAGCGTACAGCCTATTACCGTATGTCTGAATATAAGGACATGATGAAGGTGGATATGGATGCCCTTGTTGTATCGGCAAAAAAGAAAACGAAAAATGACAGCCTGAACGACATTGCCAATCGTTTGAGTGTTTATGGCGAACCATCTGCGCGATATGTGCCCGGAGAAAATGACTATCAAAGCGGGACTGTGTTTGATATGCTTCGCCGAGTTGCAGGTGTGCAAGTCAGCGGAACAGCTCCTTCGCAAAGTGCTCGTATACGGGGAGTGTCATCTATTAATGCAGACCAAACGCCCTTGTATCTTATTAACGGAATGGTAACTGACGAGGCGACAGTCAATAGGGTCAGCTCCTACGAAGTACTTTTTATTGATGTGTTGAAAGATGGAAGAGCAGCCATATTTGGTCTAAGAGGCTCAAATGGTGTCATAGCCATTTATACCGGACCGCGTGATCCTTCCAGCTATGAACGTAAACCAGGAATTATAAACTTTGAGTTGGAAGGTTTTTATACTGAGAGGGAATTTTATAGTCCCAAAAGGTCCTATGAATACCAAAGTGCTGGTCTTCCTGATTTGAGAACGACACTATACTGGAATCCGGAACTTATACTGAAAGCAAAAACCACAGAAGATATCCGCATGTTTTGTTCTGACAGGACAGGAACCTTCGTCGCTGAACTAAACGGCATATCGACTCAAGGTACGCCGGTATATGCCAGGAAAATCTTCAGGGTAAAATAAGTCAGGTCTCATCAGATGGCTCTGTGAATAATGGAGAGGACCAAACTAAGGACATCCGAGTCATGAGTCTAAATAAATAGAGTAAAGCTTGTAATAATACAGTATTTAAATACCTGACCAACAGTGTCCTTTTCATAGCATGCTATCTTCAGATTGTAATGTGCCAGTTTACTACAATGCTTTAAGATATCTGAAGTTCATGTGCTGTGGAATAATATAATCTCTGAGAATCGAAATCTCTACCATATCGTATGCAAAAGTAAATCAGTACCTTTTTGAAAATCAAAAAGGCACTTAATATCTAAGCCTTCATACATCTTCTTTATTATACCTTGCTGCGTTTATGTGCTTGATTCTTTTACTAGCTATGATTTACAGGTACTTATATTTATAGATTTAAAATCTCTTTTCTCTGAATATTGTTTTTGTAAGACTCCATGAGCAATTCCACTTCAGTTTCCTGATCCTTGCCTTTATCCAAGGTCCCTGTGCTGTGCTGTATGTTCTTGATTTTATCCAGGTAGTAAAAGTCATTATAAAGGCTGAGAGCTTCTTCAAGTATTGATAAGTTTAATTCCGAACTTTTATTATTGCCATAAAATTGTTCCAAGACTTTTGCACTGGCTGCTTTTGATTTGAAGGCCTCAAGTTCTGGTCGATCCCTTCCATCTATGTTAACTATCATAAAGTGCGCTTTGCCTTTATACACCTTGCCTGTCTTGCGGTGCACAAGCTTAAGAACCTGACGACCGTCTGGGCCGGCTATGAACCCGGGTGCATATTCCATCAGGGGATCCTGATCTTTTTGATTGCATACAAGCCATTGCCTGGCGACAGCCACCGGAAACTCGGGAGTATCGAAGCGCAGAGTAATATCCTCAGACAGAAATGCTTTGGATTCAAATATGTTATGGAGTGTTTTCCCGGTATACCTGCTTGCTATTGACCCTGCAAGCAGAAATGGAGCAGCGGGAGCAAATATAGGAAGAGAACCTGCATGAGCGAAAAGTTTTGTCAGCGCCTTGCTAAATGATTTTCCAAAAGTATCAGCAACCAACTCAAATGAACACAATAGGCTGCCAAAATGAAGGGCAGGGGTATAGAAGACTATCGGACTGCCTTTTTCAAATGCGCCTATATCCATATAACTGTAATCTTCAGCACGTTCCTGTATGTGGTTGATCATTCGTGCCGATGCTGCATGTTCCAGATATGACTTGACACCCGAGAAAGTCATGACATCAGGTCGACGCCCCAGGAATTTCTTGGGAACATCCCCCGAATAGGAGCTCATTATTTCTATACTCAGAGGTTTGCCTAATCCTATATCGGAGAAAGAGTTTACAGATTGAGGATGCTTCGATTGAGCTCCGTTTAAATCGAATACACCCTTGCGAAATTCAATTTTGGCGACGCTTTTATTGTGTATGATATCGGACAGCTGGGATGCCTTTTGCCTCAATTCCTCGTAGTAAGCAGGAATTGAGCCAACATAATACGTAATGGCCATAATGATATGTTTAAAATGTTATTGAACCTTATTATAGCAGGCGATGCAGCCTGCTGAACCATTATGGCGTTGAAGGAAACGAATTGTTAATATAGAAATTCTTATAAGGCTTCTACAATATTGCTGATTATTTTTTTGAGGCCTTTACTGGAAAGGTATTTTCGTCGAATACCTCCTTTTACATTATTGATATCGAAATCGATAACAAAGGGCGCCAATACAATTGGATCCCGGTTATCGCTGGCAGCTGCAACACCAATAGCTATACTTGAGGTGGATAAAATACCATCATTGGCGCCCAGGACAGCCGCTCTGAGCCATTTGCTGCGGTGAATGTAAAGAACATCCAGATAGTTGTCCAATAGATTTTTGCTTGTATTCATAGTATTTCTCTAAAGCTTCAAAGTTGCTAGAATATTTGAAATTATCCAGTTGTGAGAAATTAATGATGTATTTGAATGCAGCTATTTTATTGGTTTATATCTCTATATTGATTCTCTGATTTAATAATAAACGCATCTTTTGATATATATCTCAAATCAAAAATTTATCACGATCGTCTTTTTGTTTTTGATCGTGTTTTCAAGTGCAGCTCTTTTGAGTCAATCAGAAGAGGTAGTATTAGAAACAAATGAAGAGGGTCATCGTATTCTGATAGATGGAAATCCTTTCTTTATTAAAGGAATAAATTGGGATTATTTTCCAATTGGTACCACTTACAATTTTGATTTTTGGACACAGTCAGATGATTTTATTGAAAAAGCGCTGGACTACGAGATGGGTTTGCTCCAGAAAATGGGCATCAATGCTATTAGGCAGTATACTGGTGTTCCTGCCCGATGGATCAGTCATATTTACGAAGAATACGGAATCTTTACAATCTTAAATCATCCATTTGGACGCTACGGTCTTGAGATTAACAACCAATGGAAAAGTCGGACGGTATACAAAGATGATCTGGTTAGAGAGAAGTTGCTGAAAGAATTGGAAGGCCTTACCCAATCTTACAGGAATACTCCGGGCTTATTGCTCTACTTACTAGGGAATGAGAATAATTATGGTCTGTTTTGGGAAGGCTCTGAAACTGAAGATATTCCTTTGGATCCTTTCTTGAAGGAGTCAGAGGCCGCTGCATTATATAAGCTTTTCAATGAGGCAGCACGGCTCATCGAATCTATAGACCCCTATCACCCTGTGGCTTTTTGTAATGGCGATTTGCAATATCTTGATCTGATTCAGAGATATTGCCCTGATATAGACATATTAGGTACTAATATGTATCGTGGTGAATCTTTCGGCGACACTTTTGATGAAGTAAAGAAGACGACAGGTAAGGCTATTTTATTTACGGAGTTCGGTGCAGATGCATATAACATGATTACAGGGGTAGAGGACAGCGATAGTCAAGCAAGATATTTTTTCTACAACTGGAAAGAGATATTTGAAAACGCCTACGGTTACGGCAAAAATGGAAACTGTATAGGCGGATTTACATTTCAATTTAGCGACGGTTGGTGGAAATATGGGCAGACCAGGAATTTATCCGTACACGATAATATAGCAAGCTGGTCCAATGGAGGCTACATAGAGGATTACACCGAAGGTCGTAATAACATGAATGAGGAATGGTTCGGCATTTGTGCGAAAGGCCATCCTGATGCTTATGGGCATTATGAATTAATACCGCGAAAGGCCTATTATGTAATCAAGGACATCAATAAATACAAGCTATTTGATGGTAATTATGATATAGATGAATTGAATGAATTTTTTAACAGAATCGAAGAGAGCCATTTTATTTATCGTGCTAAATCCAAATAGAAAGAATCAAAACTACTTAATTGCAGGCTGTTTTCAATTTTGTTAAAACTCAAATAGAATAAATACATGATGATAAATAAAACTCCAAGAATCGATCAGTTATATCTGAATGGAGAGTCGTATTACAGAATCAGTGACAGTGACTCAATGCGGCCTTTTTTTATGAGCATTGTCAGTGATTCCAATCACTGGATGTTTATTTCCAGTAATGGCGGACTTACAGCAGGTCGGAAAAACTCAGAATTTGCTCTATTTCCTTACTACACTGATGATAAAATCACCGAGGCTTTTGATACAACAGGTTGCAAGACTATCATTCTGGTAAACCATAATGGGGGTCCTGAAGTATGGGAACCGTTTTCATGCCGGGATGCAGGCAAGTATGATATCACACGAAATTTATACAAAAATAGTGTCGGAAATAAGATCCTTTTTGAAGAGATAAACAACGATCTGTCTCTGTGCTTCAGGTATGAATGGTGTTCCACCAAGATGTTTGGCTTTTTACGAAAAGCAAGCCTGGTGAATGGATCTGATTCAAAGCTTAAAATCGATATGGTGGATGGCATACAGAATATAATGCCATATGGTGTGCCAAGCGATGTTCAGAATGCTTCAAGTAATCTTGTAAATGCTTACAAGCGAGCTGAATTACATAAGAATACCGGTTTGGGTATATACGCTCTTAGTGCTATTATTGTCGATAAAGCTGAGCCATGCGAGGCCTTGAAAGCAAATGTTGTTTGGTCTTCTGGACTTGATGTTTTCAATTACCTGCTTTCTTCACTTCAGTTGGATAATTTTAGACAAGGTCAAAGCCTGACTCACGAAGATGACATTAAAGGTGAACGTGGTGCTTATTTTATGAACAGCATGTTTGATCTGAATGCTGGGGAAAAGAAAGAATGGTATATTGTTGCTGATGTTAATCAAAGCCATAGTAAAGTCTATGAACTCATTTATAAGATTAAAAGCAGCGACCAGCTGATTAATGATGTTGTCGAAAATGTAGAAGATGGTACTCGTACACTGATCTCGCTCAATGCCTCTGCGGATGCACTCCAATGCACGGCTGATTCTTTAAGAGATACCAGGCATTTTGCCAATGTACTTTTCAATAATATGCGTGGTGGGATATTCGATGACAATTATAATATCGAGAAGTGGGATTTCGAAAAGTACTTATCCCATGCCAATCCAACAGTGCTTGAGAATAACAGGTCATTTGTGAAAGGTCTTCCAGAAAAATTTACCCTTCATAACCTTCAGTCTCTATTGGCTGAAAGCTCAGATGATGATTTTAAACGCCTCGCCACGGAGTATTTACCTCTTAAGTTTAGCCGTAGACATGGTGACCCAAGCCGACCATGGAATCGTTTTTCCATCAATATGATAGATGAAAATGACGGATCAAAATTACTTGATTATGAAGGGAATTGGCGGGATATATTTCAGAACTGGGAAGCTATGGTTCATGCCTTTCCGGGTTTTATTGATGGGATGATATTCAGGTTTTTGAATGCTTCAACTTTTGATGGCTATAATCCTTATCGTATCACAAAGGGAGGATTTGATTGGGAAGTTATTGAGCCGGATGATCCTTGGTCTTACATTGGCTATTGGGGAGATCACCAGATCATATATATGTTGAAATTTCTGGAATTTTCGGAAAAACATCAACCGGGCAAGTTGTACAGGTATTTCCAGGAGGATCAGTTTGTATATGCTAATGTGCCTTATAAGATAAAGCCATATGAAGAGATAGTTTTAAATCCAAAGGATACCATTCTTTTTGATCACGATCAAGATTTGGCTATTCGTGAATCTGTTGGCAAAATGGGAGCAGATGGAGCCCTTTTGCAAAATGAAGAGGGTGATATCCACAGAGTTAATTTTATTGAAAAGATTCTGGCATCAGTATTGGCGAAAATGTCAAATTTTGTTCCCGGTGCCGGGATATGGATGAATACACAACGTCCGGAATGGAATGATGCCAATAATGCACTTGTGGGTAATGGCGTATCCATGGTCACGCTCTACTATATGAGACGCTTTTTCAGCTTCTTCGACGATCTTTTGAAAGGTACAGACATAGAACATATCAGTTTGTCTAATGAACTGATGGATTTCTACAAGCAATTGAGAAAGGTTCTGGAGGAAAACCAAGATGTGTTGTCTGCCCAATTATCGGATGAATCGCGAAGGGCAATGCTGGATCAGTTGGGAGAGGCTGCCTCGGATTACAGGCAACACATATATGCCAAATCTTTCTGGGGTAAGAAGAGAACGGTATCGATGGATGGCTTAAGGAGATTTTTTGAATTGGGCCTGAAATATATTGATCACACTATAGCTGAGAATAAGCGGCAGGATGGTCTGTATCATGCTTATAATCTATTGGCTTTTGAAAAGAACAAGCTTAATATATCGTATCTCAGCGAAATGCTGGAAGGCCAGGTAGCTGTTCTAAGCTCTGGAGTTTTGTCATCAGAAGAAGTACTTTCTTTGTTGGACGCTCAGAAGTCGAGTGCCTTGTTTAGAGAGGATCAATACAGTTATCTGCTGTATCCACGAAAAGAATTGCCAGGCTTTCTGGAGAAAAATATTATACCGGAAGAACTGTCAAATAATTCAAAGCTGATATCTGCCCTTGTTGAAGACGGCGATAGAAGTATAGTGGAAAAGGATGTGTTTGGTCAGATTCATTTCAATGGTAACTTTAGGAATCTAGGAGATTTACGGGCAGCTCTCAATAAGCTGAAAGGTTCAAAATATGAAAGCCTGGCTGAAATTGAAGCTGAACTGATGGATGATGTCTTTGAAGCTGTGTTCAATCATAAAGCCTTCACTGGACGTTCCGGAACCTTTTATGGGTATGAAGGCCTAGGCTCTATCTATTGGCATATGGTGTCAAAATTGCTTTTGGCTGTCCAGGAGTGTTGTGTCAGAGCTATCAAGAACAAGGCATCCTCGGAATTGGTAGGACGCCTTTTAGATCACTTCTATGAAATTAACGAAGGCATAGGCGTGCATAAGTCACCTGAGCTTTATGGGGCATTTCCCATAGATCCTTATTCTCATACGCCGTGGCATAAAGGTGCACAACAGCCGGGGATGACAGGACAGGTTAAAGAGGATATTCTTTCTCGGTTTGGAGAACTAGGAGTCTTTGTTGATAACGGAAGTCTGATTTTCTATCCTTGCTTACTTAGAAAATCTGAATTCCTTGCGGAGCAAAAACTGTTCAAATATGTCGATTTTACGGGCGCTACTGGAGAAATTTTGCTTGAAGCAAATTCATTGGCATTCAGCTATTGTCAAGTTCCTGTTATCTATAGAATTTCAGATCAAAGTCAAATACGAGTAGTTTTTGCTGATGGCTCAGATTCTATTTCTACTTCCAATGCCTTAAGTGTTTCTGAAAGTAAAATGATCTTTGATCGCAATGGTAATATAATATGTATTGAGGTTGATATTCCGAAAGAAATTCTAAAATGATCTTGAATATGCAAATAGCTAAAATGACGTACCGTGAAGTGCTTGGATTTATCTTGTTCTTCATGTCAATAGCATGTTCGGCTTTCCTTTTTTCTTGTGATAATAAGCATACGGATAAAACAGAATCAAAGATCAATTTAAGTACGGGTGATATACTAGGGGATCCAGGATATCATGCGATCTGTTATGGTGGGTACAGGGGAAAGACTCTAGAAGAACAACCAAGTATTGAAGAACTTAAAGAAGATATACTTATAATGCATGCGGCAGGTGTCAGATTTGTGCGTACCTATAAGCTCATGTATCCACATGCCGAGAATCTTATAAAGGCAATTCGTTCTGTAAAGGAAGAGGATCCAGAGTTTGAAATGTATGTGATGTTGGGTGCATGGATTAATTGTAAGGATGCATTCACAGCGAACCCCGTTCATAATGAAGAAAGTCCTCAAAATGCTGAGGAAATAACAAGAGCTATAAGAGTAGCAAATACCTATCCTGATATTGTGAAAGTGATTGCTGTTGGAAATGAAGCTATGGTGCATTGGCAGGCTGGATATTTTGTGACGCCGGCTATTATATTGAAATGGGTCAATCATCTTCAGAGACTTAAAAGCATCGGAAAACTAAATAAGGATGTATGGATTACATGCTCTGATAACTTCGCTTCCTGGGGTGGTGGGGGTGAAGAATATCACAATGACGATCTTGTTAAACTCATCAAGGCGGTAGACTATGTTTCCATGCATACCTATCCTATGCATGACACACATTACAATCCTGAGTTTTGGTTATTGAATCCAGGTGAGCAGGATTGGGAGGAGGATCAGCGCATTGATACATTAATGCTTAGGTCTCTGAATTATGCAAAATCCCAGTATAAGGCGGTTGTTGATTATATATCGAGCCATGGATTAAATACGCCTGTTCACATTGGAGAAACGGGTTGGGCCAGCTCGTCAAATGGACATTACGGTCCTGATGGTTCCAAGGCATGTGATGAGTATAAACAAAAAATATTCTATGATCACGTGCGCAAGTGGACAGATGAAGAAGGTATAAGCTGTTTTTATTTTCAAGCTTTTGACGAACCCTGGAAGGATGCTCAAAATCCGGGTGGCTCAGAAAATCATTTTGGACTTTTTACAGTAGAGGGAAAAGCTAAATACCCTATGTGGGATCTTGTTGATCAAGATATATTTAATGGTCTTGGAAGAGGGGGCCAATCTGTCAATAAAACTTTTGGTGGCGACAAAAATTCTATGATGCATACTGTTTCAGTTCCCGATTTATTTATAAAGGAGAAAACAATGAATGACCAATGAAACTTAAGTTTTTATTTGCTCTATGGATAAGTGGATTATTTATCATGGCCAGTTCTTGCAATGAAAAACCCGCTTTCAGAATGGAAGTTTTTGAAAGTTCAGCGGATGGAAAAAAGATGGAGCTTGTTAAGAGATCTGCATATTCTGAAAAGGCATTAAAACTAACTGTAGATACAAGTAAGAGATACCAGTTGATAACAGGCTTTGGTGGTTCATTTACAGAGTCTTCTGCCTATTTGCTTAACCAGCTCAGTAAGGAAAACAGAGATAAGATTGTTCAAGCATATTTTGGCGATAGTGGTGCGCGATATTCCCTTACGCGAACACACATCAATTCTTGCGATTTTTCTCTCAGTAATTATGCTTACGTAAAGAACGAAGGTGATAAAGAGCTGAGCGACTTCAGCTTAGAAGAGGATAAGGATGATATCATTCCTTTTATCAAAGAAGCTATGGCTGTTTCCAGCGATGGTTTTAAAATTATCGCTTCACCATGGACTGCTCCTCCTTGGATGAAAGACAATAACAGTTGGGTCGGTGGTAAGTTGCTTCCAGAATATTATGATGCTTGGGCATTATATTTTAGCAAATACATAGATGCCTGCAAGGAAGAAGGTATTGATATTTGGGGTATTACTGTTGAAAACGAACCCCTTGGTAACGGCAATAACTGGGAAAGCATGCATTATTCCGCAGAAGAGATGACCGAATTTGTGGCCAAGCATCTTGGCCCCTCCCTTGAAGCAAACAATCATGGAGACGTAGTACTGCTGGGATATGATCAGAATCGAGATGAATTAGAAGAATGGGTTGATGCCATGTACAAAGATGAAGAGTCTGGTCGATATTTTGATGGTACAGCTATTCACTGGTATGCTAGTACCTACGAAGTGTTTCCTGAAGTCTTACAATATGCCCATAAGAAAGCCCCGGATAAGTATCTTATCGAAACGGAAGGCTGCGTCGATGCTGAAGTACCGCACTGGCAGGATGATGCATGGTATTGGAAAAAGGAAGCAACTGACTGGGGATGGGACTGGGCATCTGAAGAAACAAAGTATAGGCACCCCAAGTATGCTCCGGTTTACAGGTATGCGAGGGATATCATTGGTTGCCTCAATAACTGGGTTGACGGATGGGTTGATTGGAATATGTTATTGGATAGACAGGGTGGCCCCAACTGGTTCAAAAACTGGTGTGTAGCTCCAGTGATTGTTGACCCCGATCAGGATGAAGTTTACTTCACACCTCTCTATTATACCTTGATGCACTTTAGCAAGTATATCCGTCCGGGGGCTCATCGTATCGATTGGAATATGGATTCTGAGCAAGTACTTATTACAGCTGTGCAAAACTCTGACAATTCAGTTGTAATTGTTTTATTAAATCCAAATGAGGAAGAATATACAATTAAGCTTGAGCTCCATGGGAAGACATCAACTTTTGTAATTTCTTCAAAAGCTCTTCAAACTGTAGTGATTAATAAGAATTAAAAACCAACACAATGTCATCACAAACCAACAAGGTCCCGTTAGGCCAAAAGATTGCTTTCGGTATAGGAATGTTTGCTAACCAGATGTTCCCTGCCATTTTAGGAATATTTATGGTTGTACTCATTCAGGATTTGGGGTTTACAGGTTGGATGTGGGGATTGATATTTTTTGCACCTCGGATATTTGATTCCATAACGGATCCTATAATGGGATTCATTTCGGATAATACCCGATCGCGTTTTGGAAGACGAAAGCAATATGTGTTCCTGGGTGGCCTTGTTATGGGAATTGCTTTCATAGTGATGTGGCAACTCTACAAGGAAAATACAGTATCGTATAATTTTTGGTATTTCTTCATTTGGTCTATAGTGTTTTATCTGGGTCTGACATTATTCAGTGTTCCATATGTTGCTATGGGCTACGAAATGACAGATGATTTCCATGAACGCACCGATATCATGGCAATAGCCCAATGGATAGGTCAATGGGCCTGGGTTATAGCTCCATGGTTTTGGATCATAATGTATGATCCAGAGTGGTTTCCTTCGGCTGAAGTGGCTACCAGGCAGCTTGCTTTCTGGGTAGGTATTCCTTGTGCTATTGCGGCAATGGTTCCTGCTTTATTTATTAAAGCTGAGTCGACTATCGACAAAGATTATCTCCCATTGAATGTTGCAAATATAGGATCCAGCCTAAGAAAGATCATTGATGGATTTATTGAAGCGTTCAAACTGGAGCCTTTCAGAAAAATTTGTATAGCTACTTTTTTAATATTCAATGCCTTCAATTCCGTGGCAGCACTAACATTTTTTGTAATTGTCTATAAGCTATTTAATGGAGATGCGGAGGCAACGGGTGTTTGGGTAGTGCTTTTTGGCTGCCTGGGAGCCTTGGGCACAACATTTATAGTAATACCTATTGTGACTAAAATGTCAAAGTGGTGGGGTAAGAAAAAAGCATTTATAGTTGCCCAAACCATCTCTATTGTTGGATATATTATGCTTTACTTCCTGTTTGTTCCTGGAAAGCCATGGATGTACATTTTCGGACTCCCATTCTTCTCTTTTGGAATAGGCAGCTTGTTTACTATTATGATGTCCATGACGGCCGACATACTGGATATAGACGAGCTCAATACAGGTCTTAGAAGAGAAGGTATTTTCGGAGCTATTTATTGGTGGATGGTAAAGGTGGGCTTCGCTATTGCAGGCGGATTAAGTGGTATAATAATCAGTCTTGTAGGCTTTAACCCTGAGCTGGCAACCGTCGATCAGCAGGGAGCGGTTGATGGATTACATGCCTTTTTCTGCTTTTTCCCAATGGCTGGAACGATACTGGCAATTTGGGTCATGAAAGACTATGCCATTACAGAGGAAAGTGCTAATAAGGTAAGGGCCAAACTCGAAAAACGCAAAGCTCTGATGAAAATGCCATGAAATACATTATAAATCTTATGGAGTGGCCTGTATACGATAATATAGATACTTTTTATTTTTCGTCCTTCGATGAATCCTGGAAGGTCCACTATGTTTTCTAGGAATTTAAATTGACTTTATGAGACTTGAATTCATAAGCATGTTCGTTTTGCTGATCGCTTTATCCTGTCGAAGTAAGAAAGAAGCTTCAATCAGCACTTCACCCAGGTATACAGCTATAGGAAATTATGCACAGGACTTATACGGGGCCGATTACCTACTGTCCTTCAACGGTGACTCCAGTTACGTAGTGGTATACACTTACCTGAAGAACAGACCTTCTGATGTTAGCCCGACGCTCAGCTATCAGATTTTGCAATGTTCGCCATTAGAGATTATCCATAAAGATATTGTACCTAGGGCTCAGTTTGCCTGGGTGGATTCCTATACCATTGAAGTAGAAGCGGAAAAAGGGATAAGCAGTAAAGATGAAGAATCAATTCAAGCAATAATTTATCGCTATCATGCCAAGAACAGGAAGAAATACACACCTGGCGTTTTTGGTAATAAGAATTAGAATGATATAAATCTCCGCAAGATGTTCCCAATCTTTTCTCTTGTGTATTATAAGGAATAGAGGCAATGCATATTTACTTGCTTTAGCTATATTCGGAGCAAATTATTTTAATGAACATCAAAATAGTAAGAACCGGCATCCTTCTTATCTGTCTGTCTGGCTTATTTGCTTCATGCAGTGAAAAGGCAAATCCTGAAATTACTGAAACCGGCAGGTCTGATATGGATCTTATCACCAGAGGTCCCGGACAGTTTTTGCAAGCGCACCACCTGATAAGAACCATGGATGGGGAATCTCAACCAGCTTATGAGACAGGAGATCTGAGAAAAGAGTTCAGGAAAGCCAAGAGTAAGCTTAAGTTCAATCCGAGGGAAGATTATGATTGGATAGAACGCGGGCCTGGTAATGTGGGAGGAAGGACCAGGGGACTCATTATCGATCCCGCAGATTCTACATCACGCACATGGTTCCTGGGGTCTGCCGGAGGAGGTATATGGCATACCACCAATGCTGGCAAGACATGGAATCAACTGACTCCCGAATTCGCAAGCCTGGCTACTTCAACATTGGCGATGGCAGAATCCAATAATGATGTCATATATGTAGGTACGGGAGAGAGCCTTGGGACTATGCACATTAACGCCATCGCCGGTGCCGGCATATGGAAAAGTATTGACCGAGGTCAAAGCTGGACATTACTTGATTCAACGGCCAATAATAATTTCACAAATGTAACGCGTATTGTAATTAACCCTGAAGATGAAAATGAAGTATTGGCCAGTACACGAACAACGATAGGCGCCAATAATACGCTTCGAACACTGATAATGAAATCGGTAGATGGTGGACTGTCTTGGAGGACTGTCTATGCACGTTCCAGCTCCACTGTTGAGCATTTGGTTATTGCCCCTAATGATCCAAATGTTATATACGGTACTTTGAGAGGAGAAGGCCTCTTAAGGTCAATTGACCGCGGCGAAACATGGGAGTTGGTATGGCAGGCACCAGAGGATGAGCGGCGTATTGAAATGGCTATATCGCCCTACGATGACGGCGTCATATACATGTCCTGCGAACTGCCCAGTGGTGGATCCAGGTTATATTATTCAAGAGATACCCTAAAAACAGTCATAGAACCCTTGTTTCTGGGACGCCAACCGGATTGGTTGGTAAACCAGGGCTGGTATGACAACACAATTGCGGTCCATCCCTTTAACGATAGTATTGTGTGGGTGGCAGGACAAGGCCCCATGCTGGAACTTAAGATAGGTGACACCGTTCAAGTAATCAAATTTTTTGATAATCTCAGAAACCTTGCTGTCTTCGCTTCATTGATTGATGAAAGCCCTTTCTCAGACGAACCAGCAGGTACCGCTTCTGACTTATTCGAATCACTGCCCATATCTACAGAAACCGGTCAGGAGGATATCGTAAATGTCGAGTTGCGCTTTGGGGATGGTGCGTCTTCTAAAGCACATCTGATCGAAGGAGCCTTTGATTTCACAGAATTCAGGTTTGTGTCCATGATTGATGTGCCATTTGAAGCCTGGGATAATGAAAACAACAGGCAGATAGCTATTTCTATTTTCGATATGAATGCCGATGGCGAATGGACTTTCGAGGACTTTAGTAATAACGGGAGCTTTCCATTTCACGATATTGTTATGACGAATAACCTGGATTACTCAGAAACGCCGCACCCCAGGATAGAGACTGAAAACGCTATTTATAAAGCCCAGTATTATGCCTTTATCGAAAGAGCGCCTAATTACGCAGGCCCAAGGGACACATTACCTTTTGGCTTAATGTTTTTCAATACAGGAGAACTGGAAGGCATTGTCGGGTCCTTTGATGTCATTCTCGACGGTTATCGTGCTTATTCCGATATCAGCGATGCAGGAACAAAAGGTGTGCATGTCGATCACCATAATATAGTTTTTGTACCAAAGGACTCAGCTAGCAATTCGTTTTTTGTACTTAATGCCAATGATGGCGGTGTGGCCTTTTCCGAAGATAGTGGTGAGAGCTTTAAACAAACCGGTGACTCGTATCAGGCTGGTATTTTTGAGACTATAGATGGTTATAATACTTCCCAGTTTTATGGTGTCGATAAAAAGAATGGCGAAAGTCGATATGTGGGAGGCACGCAGGATAACGGTTCATGGGTTTCCCCAGTAGATCCTGACAGTACAAGCAAGTGGGTAGAAGCGCCAAGTGGTGATGGATTTGAAGCGGCCTGGCATTATCAAAACACTAAACTTGTATTGGAAACCTCTCAACGCAACAGGCTGTACAAATCCTATAATGAGGGTGAAACGTGGAAGTCGGTGGATTTACCTGAATCGAGGGGCCCATTTATTACACGCCTGGCATCGTCCCAGATCAATCCTGATCTTATCTTTATGGTTAGTGATACGGGTGTTTTGCGATCTGCTGATTTTGCCGAAACATGGGAAATCATTGAGATGCCCGAAAATTGGGAGTATCAGGGGGCTTGGGGACCTCCCATTGTTATCAGTCTCGCGGATCCTGATTACGTTTGGACAGGCAGTCGCGTCAATGAGGCATCACGAATTTGTTATTCTGTGGATGGCGGACTCAGCTTTCAACAAACGCGGATATTTACTGAAGTGAATACAGGTCTGGTAACTGGCATTGCTACCCATCCATATGATCCCAATGTCGCCTATGTCTTATTTTCGCAGAAGGGCGCTCCAAAAATTCTGATGACTGATGACCTGGGGATGAACTGGCGTGACCTGTCTGGCTTTGCTCCTTCATCTGATTCCAAGGGCTTTCCTGATGTCGCTGTTTATTCGTTGCTGGTTATGCCCTGGGATGATCAGGTTCTTTGGGCAGGTACGGAAATAGGTATATTCGAATCCATTGACGGTGGTCAGAATTGGGAATATGCCGATAATGGCCTGCCGCCACTTTCAATATGGCAAATGAAAATTGTAAATGATGAAATTGTAGTGGCAACACATGGCAGAGGGATTTGGACCTTAAATACCGAACAGTTTGATGTGTCTTCCGTTGCTTTGATGGATACACCCGCTGCCAGGCTGGATGTCTTTCCCAATCCTGTAAATAATCTATCACAACTCGAATATGAGTTGAATGAAGGAGAGACTATAAAATTATCTTTGTATTCAATGTCAGGACAATTGATTCAAGTGCTATATCAAGGAAATGCAGTAGCAGGGAATCACTCGATGGCGATAAATGCAGATGATCTGACGCCAGGCATGTATCTTTTGAAGCTGGAAGGGGAGAGATCTAAAGCTCTTAAGAAAATAATTGTTTACTAATACTGGTAAATCATATATTCCCAAAGAGTGAGGTGATTGGTATTTTTATTTTTGTTTCTTGCTTTGATTGGTGAGCCGTTAGATGCTCAGTCCCTTTTGCCCTTTATGGAAGATTCTGATTACCGGACTCTAAATTCATTTTATGCCAGAAAAACAAAATTCTTCTAAAGTAGTGCTTGTTACAGGTGCCAGTTCTGGCATCGGCAAGGCTACATCCCTGAGGTTGATAGCTGACGGCCATAAGGTCTATGGTGCAGCGCGAAGAGTAGAACTGATGAAAGACCTGACTGAACTGGGAGCTGAGGTAGTGTCTATGGATATTACTGTTGAAGAAGATATTGAGAGCTGTATCCATAATATTATATCGAAACACGGGCAGCTGGATGTACTCGTAAATAATGCGGGTTATGGTACTTTTGGTCCGGTTGAAACTATAGCTCTGGACGATGCACGTCATCAATTCGAAGTAAATCTGTTTGGCCTGGCATCTCTGACGCAGAAAGTAATACCCCGGATGAGAGAAAAGAACTTTGGAAGGATTATTAACATCTCATCTATGGGCGGTAAAATATATACTCCTTTCGGGGCCTGGTATCATGCCAGCAAGCATGCGCTGGAAGGCTGGAGTGATTGTTTACGCATTGAATTGGAAGAGTTTGGCATTGATGTGGTTTTAATACAACCCGGCATGATACATACTGAATTTGCAGACCGCATGTTTGAGCCGATGCTGGAGCGTTCCAGGAATACTGCTTATGAACGAATATCTTCTATGTTTGCAGAGGCTAATCTGAAGCTGATGGCTAATGTCGATGCTTTCTCTCCTCCAGAAGTGATAGCTGATGTTATTTCAAAAGCTATTCATTCCAAGAAACCGAAGACGCGTTATGCAGCGGGAAAAATGGCTAAGATTTCTCTGATGGCTAGGAGTTTACTTAGCGATAGGATGTTCGATCATATGATGATGAGTCAGCTGAAGAAAATGATAGATAAGCATTAGCACATGAAAGAAAAATTCAGTTATCCAGTCCCTTAAAACACGATAAAACTGCTGATTTATTATAGCTTTTAGGTGTAAATGAAGCATGAACCCTCATATAAATCATATCCTCAGTTATACTATTCTTTTTACTGGTCCATATTCGTTTTTGTTTTGTTGTCAGGTATTTAAATACTAAGATTATTCGAATGACATATAGTCTTAAACCACTTTGGATACATATCGTTTGATATAATTATTATGAGGAGCTTTTAAGTATTTGATACTTACTGTTGTTTATTAATTCTCGCTTGGCTTACATAATGTCCTGTTGTTTTGAATCAAAACGACACATATAATTACATTTGCGGCTGATGAATAATGTCGACTTGAAGATAACCTGGTACATACTATTTGTTTTATTAGTTTTTTGGTCCAATCTCTTGGGTCAGGGGCCCAACAAACGGGTTTCTGCTACGCGCACCAGTGAGAAAATCAGTATAGACGGTACCATGGCTGAGACCAGCTGGCGAAATGCGGAAGTGGCTACGGATTTCCTTGAACGAAATCCGACTGAAGGCCGTAGGCCCAAGTTCAGGACAGAGGTCAGGATTTTATACGACCATGACAACATATACATTCTGGGCTATTGCTACGACAGTCATCCTGATAGTATCCTTACTCAATTGGGTGAACGGGACGACAGATTAAATGCAGATCTGTTCAGTGTGTTTTTTGATACATATAATAACATGCTTGATGCCTTCCGGTTTTCAGTGAGTTCCTCAGGGGTGCAGTCGGATTCGAGGACGTCCGATTCACAGTTTAATGCGGTTTGGGAAAGTGCTGTACAGATTGTTGAAGACGGATGGATTGCAGAAATTAAAATTCCATATTATTCACTGAGGTTTCCACATTCAGAAGAGCAGCTTTGGCGGGTTCAGTTTGAAAGAGAAATCAGACGCAGCAGGACGGAATTGCAGTGGTGTCTTGTTCCTAAAAATGTGGAGACCAATCTCAATTACTGGGGTCTTCTATCTGGGTTGAATAATATTAAGGATCCCTTAAGGTTGTCCGTGTCACCATATGTATCATCATTCGCAGAATTTGCAGACAATCAAAGTACTGTAGGTTATGGTGCAGGAGCTGATTTGAAATTGGGTTTAAATGAAAGTTATACCCTGGATATGACTCTCTTACCCGATTTCTCGCAGGTACGTTCCGATAATATCATTAAAAACCTGGGAGCCTTTGAAGTGGTCTTTGATGAGCAGAGACCCTTTTTCCAGGAAGGCGTTGAGCTCTTCAACCGTGGTGGCCTTTTTTATTCTAGACGCATAGGTGGTGTGCCTATTCAATTCAGTAAAGCGTTTTCTGACCTTGGCCAGACAGAACGACTCATAGATAATCCGATCACCTCACAATTGATAAATGTGGCCAAGGTGTCTGGAAGGAATAATAAAGGTTTGGGGATAGGAGTCATGAATGCCATCACCGATGAAAGCAATGCCATTATACAAGACACTGAATCAGGACGCCGACGTGAATTGCAGACTAATCCTCTTGTTAACTATAGCATTGTCTCTCTGGATCAGAACCTGAAAAATAACAGTTCGGTGTATTTTATAAATCTGAATACGACGCGCTTTGGAGATTATGTCGATGCCAATGTCTCAGCAGCTGGATTTAATCTGGTGTCTAAGAATTCTGCTTATTCTCTTTCAGGAAACATTAAAGTTACACAAAGAGATACCAATCTCCTGGAAAACATTTTCAGCGCCGATGCCGATGATGGTATGAGTTATTTTTTAAGTTTCGGTAAGATCAGAGGGAATTTCAAGTTCAACCTTTCAAGTGAAAACAAGTCATCCAATTTCAATCCCAATGACCTGGGAGTTAATTTCAGAACTAATATAAGAGACCATTCTATAAGACTGGAGTACAATAAGTACAATCCATTTTGGATATTGAACAGGAACAGCAACAGGGTTTCTTTCAGCCTTGAACAAGATTATACCACAGGGGAGATATTGAAGAAACAGTACAGTAACCGGTTTTTCTTTTTGTTTCCCAGCTTTACGGCTTTATGGGTAGAGATGAGTTCACAAATAGGTGATGGTATAGACCTTTTTGAGTCAAGGGTGCCGGGCCAAAAATTCATTGTTCCTGAATATTATTATAACGGTATCGGAATATCTACAGATTACCGAAAGTTTTTTGCACTGGATGGTAATATCGGCTATGGAGAGGGTTACTTCACCGATTATGTGGTCAATCATTATTTTCAGGTGGAATTGGAACCCATTATCCGTGTCAATGATAAATTGACCTTAAGGCCTAGTTCAAACTATTCCTTTCTTCTCAATGGAGCAGGTTATGCGGGTACATTCGATGGTGTTCCGAAATATGGTGTAAGAGATGTCAGAACACTGACAAATATCCTGCAGGGTAAATATTTATTTAAGAATAACCTCTCGCTGACTCTGCGAATACGCCATTATTGGTCTTATGGTATTTACAGTTATTATGGTGATCTTGATGAGGACGGATATATCATACCTGATTATGAATTTGCCGACAATGCGGACTTTAATTTCAATGCATTCAATACCGATTTGATTTTTGCCTGGCAATTTGCTCCTGGAAGTTTTCTCAACTTTGTCTATAAGAATGAATTACAGCGTGATGAGCAAAATATTAACCCTTCGTATTTTTCAAACTTGGGTTCTGTATTTGATGAAGACCAGCGTAATACCATTACGCTTAAGGTAATCTATTTTTTGGATGCTGTTTCCAGCTTCAAGAAGGTATTCAGTAAGTGACCCTGTCCGGGGCAGTCATTTCATTTTAGTGCTACATTATCGAATTCAATGACCAGAATTAACCGGTACATTAATCCAGATCAATTCTATTGCAGTGAATATCTAAGGCCATTTTGAAAAAGGAATAGCTGTTATTAAGATATCGGTATATTATACGAAATCGAAAGTCGAGATACAATATTTAATCCGAAGAATAAATAGCTTTATACCTTTTGTGAATAAATACAATAACAAGATTATAAATAACCACAATGACTGATAATTCTCAGATAAATACAGACTCGCATTTACGAAGTATACTGAAAGGCTTGACATGGCGAGTCATAGCTTCGACCACGATTTTTATAATTACCTATTTGACCACTGGCGAGACAGCCACAGCGATAACGGTAGCCGGGATAGAATTCCCTGTGAAGCTGTCTATTTATTATCTGCACGAAAGGGCTTGGCTCCTGGTGCCCAGGGGTAAGATTAGGAAATTAAATCCTTTTTCAAATACTTTCTAACAGCGTATCAGGTGATGTGAGGATAAAGCCAGGACGATATCAATCCGAAGTCGATTAACGTCTTCGTAACGGACACCACAGGCAAAGTTTGGTTAAATAACAGTTTTGACTCCATGGATGTTAATTTCAACTTGGGCGATATACCGCTTGGCATTTACATAATTACTGTTCAACAGGGAAACAGGATTCTCAAGTCGAAGAAAGTAAGATATAGCCGCAAATAAAGGGAAAATTAAAGTCAAGATTCATTCTATGAACGCATCAGCCTGTAAGCCTACATATTTTAATATTCAAGGCATACATAGGTTTGTAACTTAAAACAGCAGGATATAAAAACAATAACTAATAATAGTTGTTTAAAATCAAATAAATATTGTTTGCATATTCTTGCATTGCTTTCTATTTCGATTAATGTAAAGGACATAGAATAGAAAGGATATAGAAATAGTATTATGGATAAGAATCGTAGAAATTTTATCTCCTTTTTAGGGAAAGTTAGTTTGGGTACTATGGTCATGCCCCCGTTTCTGATCAGGTGCGGTAATTCAAGCAAGCCGATACCATCAGGTGATCTGAGTCCTGAGGTATTGGAAAGGCTGATCAATCTGAAGCTGGAAGGCATTAATGCCTCGGATAAGGACGACTTACTTCTTGCCAATGGCCTTAACTACCATGTAATAGCCCGATGGGGTGATAAGATAAATGACCTTGATAGATTTGGTTTCAATTGTGATTTCACGGCCTTTATACCATTGGATGAAAAGGATCCAAACGATGGGCTATTGTGGGTCAATCACGAATATGTAAACTCCCTTTTTATTTCAGGTTTCGATTACAAGAAACGCAATAACCCTGATAGCCTTCGTACGAAGGAGCAGGTGGATCTCGAAATGTACAATGTTGGCGGCAGCATTATTAGAATCAAGAAGGAGGAGGGGATATGGAAACTCGTTGCCAATGATCCCCACAATAGGCGGATCTCAAACCATACCCCCATTAGATTAAACTGGGATCATCCCATTAAAGGTAAAAGCACGGTTATAGGTACCAATAGTAACTGTTCAGGGGGCATCACACCTTGGAATACTTTTCTTACCTGTGAAGAAAACTATCACAACTTTTTTGGAGAGACCGTGTATGATGAAAATAATGTGCCCCGTCTGAAGAAAGGACGGCATGATTGGGAAGAATATTATGACTATCCTCCAGAGCATTATGGATGGGTAGTTGAGGTTGATCCAAAAACAGGAGACGCTCAAAAACATATTGCTCTGGGAAGGATTTCTCATGAATGTTGTACCCTTTATCAGTTAGAAGACGAAAGGATAGTTGCCTATACAGGAGATGATCAAAACGACGAACATTTATACAAGTTCGTTTCTTCAGAACCGAACTCCCTAAAGCACGGGACTCTCTATGTAGCAGATACGATCAATGGTGTATGGTTGCCTTTGGACTGGGAAAGCCAGGATATTCTAAAAGCAAAATTCAGGGACCAGACAGAAGTATTGGTCCGGGTCAGAGAAGCTGCTAAACTATTAGGTGCTACGCCATTGAACAGACCGGAGGATATCGAAATTGATCCTATTACAGGACATGTTTTTGTATCGCTAACCAACAATAAGCCTAAGGGTGACTATCACGGTTCTATTTTAAAAATTGAAGAATCTGAGGGCGCTCATGATGCGCTTAGCTTTAAAGCTTCTACCTATAAAGCGGGTGGGGAAGAAAGTGGTTTCAGTTGTCCTGATAATCTGGCCTTTGATCATTCCGGTAATCTCTGGATGACATGTGATGTCTCTGGTAGTGAAATGAATAATGAAGATAAGCCTTACATGGCTTTTAAGAACAACAGTTTGTTTGTCATTCCGCGCTATGGTAATGATGCTGGACGTGTCATACGGGTTGCTTCCGGCCCAATAGATTCTGAACTGACGGGACCTTGGTTTTCTCCTGATGGGAAAACACTTTTTTTGAGCGTTCAGCACCCGGGAGAACAAACAGTGGATATCGACAATCCTACAAGTCAATGGCCCTTTGATGGCGATAATTTGCCTAAGCCTTCTGTAGTAGCTATTACCGGAGATCTCATCGAGAAGATGAACAGGCTGAGGGAGATTACTGGGTAATCTTAAGCTATATTTAACTTATTTACGTTTATTATAATGTTGATTTGTTTTTATCAAAGGATGATAATGATGTTCAAGCCGTAATACACTCCAAGGCTTCTGCAGCAGCAACAATTTATGAACCACCGACAGAGTTTGACCAAAAGACACACAATAAACAAAAAAAGCACCTAACATATTGAATGTTAAGTGCTTATGAATTTTATTCGTAGCCCGTAGGGGATTCGAACCCCTGCTACCAGGATGAAAACCTGGCGTCCTAACCCCTAGACGAACGGGCCTCCTTCTATAAACCTTTGCCTGTCTTTTAAGGCGTGGCAAATATATAAATAAATAATATTCCTTTGCAAACAATTGTTTAGCTGAAATTTAAATTTTTACGATCTTTTTACTGCTGACTTGCCCTTCTTGATCGACAATTTTAAGAATATACTGTCCCGCTTTTATCAGAGGACTGAGTTCGACGGTTCTGGCAGCACTTTTCATGCCCCATATTCTGCGTCCATTAAGGTCAAATAATTGAAATCTCCGTTCTTCCGAATCAGTAAACTCAATCCTGAGATTATCACTAAATGGATTTGGTGAAAGCTCAAATTCAACAGCTAGGTTGTATTCTGTACTGCTGACGAACTCTTCTGTGATTGATACGTCATCAATGGCTGCCTCCACAATATGTCCATTGTCGATATTGTCAGCCGTATAAAAGCTGATTTGATAATCCGTACTATCAAGATCAAAAGCACTCAGGTCAATATCGATGACACTACTCCATTCAGGATTGTCCGGTAACAAACGCATAAGTTCTATGCTGTCCATACCCGAAGGATGCAAGAAAACTCGTAAGCTGTCATCGACAGGGCCATTGCCCCCTTCAACAACAAACCAATAGTGAAACTTGAGATGGGGTTCCTGCATGTGAGCAGTATTTATCAAGGGCGATTTCAACTGCACATAACCATCATCTACATCGTCCTGGGCAGCTGTAGATGTACTGGCATTTCCCGTCACGTAGCATAGGATGCCTTCATCATCTGCCAGGTCGCTTCCCGGAGCAATTTGCTCCCCATTGAAATTTGTGCCACGCGGTTCTCCTCTCTCCCAGAACCCGCTGGTTGCATTTCCGGTACTTTCCCATCCCAGGTCCAGTCTGAAGTCATCATGATATCCTGCTTGGAGGGGAAGTGTTATATCTGTTTCTGTACCTGCTGCCACCGCCATTTCTATTGTTTTGTAAGCCCAGGCTCCAGCCGTAATTTTATAGCTTCTGACAGCAAGCAATTCTGCTATCTGACCATTTTCGTCAGTGATGAATTCAGTCATGCCTAGGTCTGACTCAAGAAGCACATGCGCTCCCGAAATCGGGCTTCCGTCTTCCTGGTTGATCACAGTGAAAATGTAATCCGCTTTTATAATTCGACTCATCTGGATGTCAAGGATCGTCACAACACCATTGTCTATTTCCACTTCTGCAGTAAATGTCTCGTATTCAGGATGTGTCACGCTTACAGTATAGCTTCCCGCTGTAGCAATCCCTGTCTTGTATTCTCCCTGTGCATCGGAATTGGCATAATTGAATTGTCCAGCTTCGATTTCCAAACGAGCGTTATTGATGGCTTGACCATTAACCGCATCAGTTATGGTACCTTCCAGGAAGGCTGCCCTCGTATAATTCGGATTAAGAACATATAAACCGGAGTTGATGTCACTGGCCAATAGAAGGCCTGAAGGTAAATACGGGTAAGCACCCCAACATCCGCTAAATCCTCCATGTGGTCCATCATAGGTGTCGTAAGCACCTGTTTTGATAAGATTATCCGGCTTGCTAGCGTCTGTGATCACAACACCATCCGTGTAGTAACTGGTAATAAGGTAACCGTCAAAGTAATGTGTGTTATGTGGAATTACACCTTGGCCTTGAGTCTCCAGAGGCTGAAAATGATCAAGAAAGTTTATATCTGATGGATTGGAAATATCGTAGGCTTCAACAAAGGCATTGGCTCGTTCATCTGTGGTGAAGACATAATTTTGATCTGTACTTGTCCAGGCATTATGCGTGAAGGTAAATCCAGTTCTTTGAGTTCCCATAACAACCAGACTGTCCTTTATCGTCACATCATAAATGCCAAGCTGGCCTTCGTAGATCTCTGATGCATAAAGGATGTTATTTTTTACATAAAGATCATGCGCATAACCGCCGCCTCCAAAAACCTGACCGTGAGCACCAACCACTGGTGGCGTCCATTTGTCCTGGTTGAGGTCAAAAATGACAGCCTTATTGGCATATCCTATTGCACATCCAGCAAGATATGCAAATCCATTTTCATCTATGTAAATATTATGACACCTTCCTAAGCTTGTAGTATCTGCACCGGATATGATAGGCGGTTGTAAGTATTGAAACCTAATACTATCTGGTGCCATACTCATATCAATAACGAGTAAACCATCATTTCCTCTGTCTGTAGTGACATAAATATGGTCTTCCCAGGATTTGATATCTCTCCAGGTAGACGAAGCTCCTGGTATTTGTTTTCTTAAAGTGGGGTTGGCCGGATCTTCCAGTGTCCATATCCAGGTTTGCGTACGGCTGCCCATGATAGCGTATTCTGTGCCATCTTTATCTACCCATCCCCAAATGTCATTACCGTCCTCTCCGACCGGGACATTGGCGATGAAGTCAATATTAATATTTTCCTGGGCAGTGATAAGGCCGGCCAGGCATAGACTTAGAATAGTCAGGATATATTTCATTATCATTTTTTTACTAAAAAAGTGAAAGATACAACCATTGTTTAGTAATAGGGATTTATTAGGTTGCTCAAAATGACAATTTATGTTACTAGGTCAACAATCATGCAGCTTAGGCGAGACACACAGGTGGTTTTTCCTTCTTCATTCCTTATTACTATTTGCCATGTATGCATTTTCCGACCGATTTTCAAGGCTTCAACGCGCCCGGTAACATATCCACTCCTTGCGGACCTTAGGTGACTTGCATTTATGTCTGTGCCTACAGCTGTTTTCTTTGTCAAATCCTCGATCAACAGGGTAGAAGCGACCGAGCCAAGAGTCTCAGCCAATACCACCGATGCTCCTCCATGCAGTAAACCCATCGGCTGTTTTGTTCTTTGGTCTACAGGCATTCGTGCCTCAAGGTAATCCTCCCCGATTTCAGTAAACTCTATGCCCAATGCTTCGTTTATGGTATTAGAAGACAGATTGTTGATGCCTTCGAGCTTTGGTGTGTTTTTCCAGATCATTCCTATTATTTTTGAAAGTCTAAAATTATCCAAAAATATGAGTATCCGCATATTCCATAACCCCAGATGCAGAAAGAGTCGCGAAACATTGCAGTTAATCCAGGACAAGGGCATCGAGCCAGAAATATTTCTTTATCTCGAAGAAAAACTGAGCACGAAATTGATACAAGACGCTTTGAAAGCATTGGGCTTTCCTGCAGAAAAACTGATACGGAAATCTGAACCTGCTTATAAAGAAAATTTCAAGGGGAAATCTCTCAGTGAAGCAGAATGGATTGATGCCATGCTTCAATATCCCAAATTGATAGAACGACCTATCGTGATCAAAGACGGCAAAGCGGCCCTTGGTAGGCCACCTGAAAACGTATTGGACTTGATAAAATGATTATCACTTTCTAACTCTTAGCAGCTCTTATCATTTATGTGGTCATTGATGAGCTTCCTCATGCTATCCAGTTCTCTTGGATTGAACCTCGGGCCCGGCAAATACTTTCGATTCCAGCTTAATTGGCGTTTGGCATATTGCCTGGAGTGGGCTTTTATTTGATCTACGGCTTCATCTAGAGAACACTTGCCATCCATATATGCAAAGATTTCTTTGTATCCGACAGTATCAAGGGCTTTAAGCGTTTTATAGGGATAAAGTTTTTCTGCTTCTTCAAGTAGACCGGCAATCATCATCTTGTCCACCCTTTCTTCAATGCGTTTGTATAGTTCCGAACGTTGTATATCCAGAACTATAAGCATTTCTCTGAATTGCCGTTTCCTTGTTTTTCCACTCAAGAATGAACTGAATTTTTTCCCGGTCTGATCGATCACAGCAAGGGCACGACTCAATCTACGCGGATTATCCAGGGCCACCACAGCAGCGTATTCAGGATCCAGTTTTTTGATTTGTTCCTGCAGGAATACCAGGCCTTTCGCTTTTTCGATCTCAGCCCATTTTGATTTAATGGTTAATTCAACTTCAGGGAACTTATCCAGTCCGTCCAGTAAGGCCTTTATGTACATGCCGGTACCACCACACACTATTGAAACATTTTTATTGCTATACTCTTCATCAAGCAGCTTTAAAGCATCTTTCTCAAAAATGCCGGCATTGTATTCGTCATGAATACTTACATAATCACACAAGCTAATTCTGTGTTGCAGAATCACCTGTTGACCCGGCTTGGCGGTTCCAATATTCATTTCTTTATAAACCTGTCGCGAGTCTGCGGAGAGAATAGCGCAATCAAACTGAGATTGTAATCGGCAAGCCAATTCTGTTTTGCCGATACCTGTTGGACCTGCAATAACTATCAAGGTGTTGTCATTGTTATCTCTCGCTTGCAAGTTGCTTTATGTCATTAGATTTGATTACAAATGTATAATTTAAGGCTCATTAAATATTTGAATAATGATTTTAAGGAATTCCAATATACTGCTGCTTAGTGCAGTATGCGTATTATGTATTTCTTCTTGTGATAACAGCAACAAGCCAGGCTATCAAAAATCGGATAATATGAATAATACCACTCGGAAAGCAGAATATGCCATAGTTATACATGGAGGTGCAGGTACCATATTAAAAACGAATATGACTGAGGAGCGAGAGCAGCAATATCAAAAAGCCTTGGATGATGCCCTAATGATAGGAAAGGCTATCCTGGAGGATGGAGGCAGCAGTGAGGATGCTGTGGTCGAGACAATAAAGTATATGGAAAACTCACCCTTGTTTAACGCTGGACGCGGTGCCGTTTTTACCAGCGAAGGAAAAAATGAACTGGATGCGTCTATTATGCGTGGTTCGGATTTGGAAGCAGGCGCAGTAGGCGGACTCCAAACCATCAAAAACCCTATCACTGCTGCAAGGGCTGTGATGGACTCATCTGACCATGTGTTTCTTGTAGGCGAAGGGGCAGAAGCCTTTGCCAAGCTCAATGGATTGGAACAAGTTGATCCCGGCTATTTTTATACAGAAAACAGGTACAAGAGTCTCCAGCGCATCCAGGAGAGGGAGAAGGAAGTAGGTATGCATATAACCGATATGGCAGACAGCAAATACGGTACTGTGGGAGCTGTAGCACTAGACAAGCACGGTAACATATGTGCAGGAACTTCTACTGGGGGTATGACGAATAAAAGCTTTGGTCGTATTGGTGATTCGCCCGTAATAGGAGCAGGCACATACGCCAATAACAATACCTGCGGCGTATCATGTACCGGTCATGGAGAGTTTTTTATACGCTATGCTGTGGCTTATGATGTTTCTGCAATGATGCAATACGCCGGCAAGAGTCTTGAGGATGCGGCGAATGAGATTGTCAACAAAAAACTGATGGATGTTGGTGGTTCAGGCGGATTGATTGCCCTTGATAAATACGGGAACATTACTATGCCTTTTAATAGTGAAGGTATGTATCGAGGCTATGTGACGGATACCGAAAAATTTATTGGTATCTATAAGGAAGACTAAAGCCTTACCTTAATTTTATATAAAAAAAATATATTTGTAAGGCCTTGAATCAGTTTCATTTAATCATTTCCAAAGCCGCTTTGGAAAGAAAGACAGTATTCCATGTTAGAATTTTTTAATAAGAAGCGATTACATTTTCTTGCCCTTCTCATTTTTGTACTTTTCAGTGTATTTAATTTTTATCCTGTCTTTGAAGGAAAACAGCTCAATTTTGCAGAGCGTAACCAGGGTATGTCCAAGGAAATGCTTGATTATGAAAAGGAGACCGGTAAGGTGACCAGATGGACGAATGCCATGTTCTCAGGTATGCCTACCTACTACATTATGAACAAGGCACCCAAAGATGCTGTCGAGTATGTCCGAAAGTATATTGGTTTGGGATTCCCTAAGGAAGCAGGTAATTTCCTTATGGGGATGATATTTTTTTACATCCTTATGATGACCCTGGGCGTGTCGCCATGGATAGGCATCTTTGCCTCTTTGAGTTTTGCCTTTGCTACAAATAATATGATTCTGTTGGATACAGGCCACTTTACCAAGTTGAGAACAATACTCAGTGCGCCCTTGATACTGTCAGGCCTGATTCTCACATTCCGTAAAAATTATATTCTTGGGAGCCTGATATTCACGCTTGCCTTAAGTGTAAATATCAAATACGATCATCCCCAAATGACTTACTACCTGGGCTTATCCCTGCTGCCAATGGTCTTTATCTACTTATACAGTTTCTATAAGAAAGGCGAGCTGAAGGAGTTTTTTATGATCGGATGTTTTCTTATCGCAGGCTTATTGCTTTCTGTGGCTACCACAGCTTCAAAGATACTTCCTGTCAAAGAATATACGGAGGATACTATGAGAGGCAAAGCTGTACTGGAGCAGGCTGGATCCAGTTTTAGCAGTAGCTCTGTAGACGGATTGTCATGGGATTATGCCATGAGCTGGAGTAATGGAACGATAGATTTATTACAGGGCTTTATTTCGCATTCAGTCGGAGGTTCAACTGGCGAGATGCTGCCAAGCGACAGCAATTTTGCTAAAGAGCTCCGAAAGTTTGGAGCCAGTACCCGAGGTGGAGTTCAGGCTCCCGTCTACTGGGGTGATTTACCATCTACTTCCGGTCCTATATATTTTGGCGCTGTAGTGTGCTGCCTGTTCCTGATATCATTATTTGTATTGAAAGGTTATGTACGATGGTGGGTTTTGGCTGCTGTCGTTCTTACATCCTTGATTTCTCTTGGTAAGAACTTTGAAATCTTTAACAGGCTGCTTTATGATTTCTTTCCGTATTTCAACAAATTCAGAACACCCAACTCCGTGCTGTCAGTAACGACCATATTTATGCCCCTGCTTGGGTTTTATGGACTGCATAAGTTATTGGAAGAAAAGCCGGACTGGAAAAAGGCTGTGTATCCAGGATTGGCACTGGCTGGCTTATGTGCTTTGTTTGCCTTTCTTGCTCCGTCGTTCTTTGATATGACCGGAGCTTACGATGCAAGGTATGCTCAATCGGGCCTTGATGTAGACGTTCTATTGAAAGACAGGGCCGATATGGCTTTCCAGAGCGGTATGCGCTCTGCTGTATATATGCTTTTGAGCTGCTTATTTATATACCTGGCCTTGAAAAACAAAATGAAATCAATATACGCCTTGACATTTATTGGAGTTTTGTCTTTGATTGATTTATTCTCTGTCAATTTCAAATATGTTAAGCCTTCAGATTATATCACAGATGCTGCATTGAAACGAACGTACCAGCCCCGTCAGGTGGATAAGGAAATTCTAAGTGATCCCGATCGATATTACCGCGTATTGGATATGAGCGTACCTACATTTGAATCGGCTTTCACTTCTTACTTCCATAAATCCATAGGAGGCTATCACCCGGCAAAACTGGTGCGTTACCAGGATATCATAGATTATCACATCAGCAACAATAACATGGCGGTATTGAACATGCTCAATGCCAAATATATCATTACGCCTGGTGATGACGGAGGCGAACGAGTGCAGCGTAATACGGCTGCTTTAGGCAATGCCTGGTTCGTGAGTAATATCCAAATGGTGAACTCCAATAAAGAAGAAATTGATGCTCTGGGAGATTTTGACCCACTGGCTACAGCCTTTGTTCATCAGGAGTTTGCCGATAAGGTAAGCCGTAATGCATTTGATAAGAATGGATCCATAGAGCTGAAAGACTACGCACCAGACAGATTGGTATATAATTCTCAAAGCACCTCAGATCAGTTTGCTGTCTTTTCAGAAATATGGTATGGCCCAAACAAAGGCTGGAAAGCAAGCATAGATGGTGTGCCCGCAGAGCATATTCGGGCCAATTACGTGCTCAGGGCTATGAATATACCTGCAGGCAATCATGAAATAGTATTCGAGTTTGATCCGGATAGCCTTAAATCAGGCACTTTGATATCAAGGGTAAGCTCTATTATTATAGTTTTACTCTTGCTCTTGTACCTTTATAACCTGAGCAGGCCTGAGGATAAAAGATGGATAAAGATGGCATGAGCTGAAAATTAGATTGAATTTAAAAACCAATACATATCTTTGCACCATATGCAAAATGGAAGGCAGATCATAAGTCCGCAAAGATTCAAGATTACCCTCACGCGTTTGGCTCATGAGGTAATCGAAAATTATCCTACTGAGGAAGATCTGCATATCATTGGCATACAGGAAAAAGGTGTTGTTCTCGCCAATCGTCTCATCGAAATAATAAGCAATAAGAATAAACGTAGAAAGGTCCATTTCGGAAAGCTTGATATTACATTCTATCGCGATGATTTCAGGATACGGTCAAAGCCATTAAAAGCTAGTGCCACACAGATAGACTTTGATATAGAAGGGCAGCGTATCATCCTGGTAGATGATGTTCTTTATACAGGTCGCACCATACAGGCTGCGATGTCTGCTTTGCAGGATTTAGGTCGGGTGGACCGCATTGAATTGCTGACCATGGTAGATAGACGATTTAACAGACACCTTCCCATCAAAGCAGACTATACGGGTATACAGGTGGACAGCCTAGATGAAGCTTATGTAAGCGTGCAGTGGGAGCATATAGAGGGCAAGGATGAAATACTTATTTATTCGGCAAACAAGAGCGTGGACTGATGGAAAGTGGAAGACTAAGCACCAAACACCTGCTGGGAATCAAGTACATAACGGGGGACGATATACGCCTGATATTCGAGACGGCAGAGCAATTCAAGGAAGTCATCAACAGGCCAATCAAAAAAGTGCCTTCCTTGCGTGATGTCACCATAGCTAACCTGTTTTTTGAAAATTCAACGCGTACCAAGCTATCCTTCGAGTTAGCAGAGAAAAGGCTCTCTGCCGATGTGGTGAATTTTTCATCATCTTCAAGTTCGGTAAAAAAAGGGGAGACCCTTCTCGATACAGTCAATAATATCCTTTACATGAAAGTGGATATGATCGTTATGCGGCATCCAGCACCAGGGGCTCACTTTTTTCTTTCTAATCACATAGATGCTCAGATTATAAATGCAGGTGACGGAACCCATGAACATCCAACACAGGCACTGCTAGATGCTTTTTCTATGCGTCAGAAACTGGGAAGCCTTCGGGGTAAAAAGATATGTATCTTCGGAGACATCCTTCATTCTCGAGTTGCGCTCAGTAACATTTATTGCCTTCAAAAACTGGGCGCTAAGGTCAGAGTTTGCGGACCACCTACACTTATACCCAAGCACATTGAAAAATTGGGCGTTGAGAAATCCTATAATGTCTTTGAAAGTCTTCAATGGTGTGATGTAGCCAATGTGCTTAGAATACAACTGGAAAGACAAGACATCAAATATATTCCATCACTGAGGGAATATGCCTTGTACTATGGGATAACTCGGGATATGCTTGACCGTCTTGACAAGGAAATTGTAGTCATGCATCCCGGTCCCATCAATAGGGGTGTAGAGATTTCTAGTGATGTAGCAGACTCCGAACATTCCATTATCCTTCAGCAGGTTGAAAATGGTGTAGCTGTACGTATGGCGGTACTGTTTTTACTTGCTAATCAAAGGGGTGAAAAGATATCCTGAGTATTAAATTTTTCTTAAACCAAATGGCTTTTGAAGAGTTTTGTCAAAACAGCTGTTTATAAGATTATGAGGAATATAAGATTTAAGACAGGTCTTGCCATTATCGCATTGCTTTTTTGTATCCGTGCCAATTCTCAGAATAAGATTTTTTTCAATATTGACAATTACGAAAACGATACTTTGATTATAGGTAATTACATACTTGATAAGCAATTGGTTCAGGATACACTGTTTGCCAATGAGGAAGATCAATTTGTCTTGCAGGACAGTTTGCATGAAGGGGTTTACCTGGTATTAACGCTGCCGGATAACCAGTTTCTGCAATTTCTTGTCAACAATGATGAACCTGAGTTCACAATGCACTTTGACTATGCCGATAAGTCAAATATTCGGTTTGAAGGATCTGAGGATAATACCGCTTTCCAATATTTTGTTGATTTTATTAATGAAAAGCGTCCCCTTTCAGATTCTTTACGTGTACAAATTTCGAACAGCAATGAGACAGACATTGATGTATCCGGAATACAGGAGCGACTAGCCCTGTTGAATGCACAGCTTAAAGCTGTACAGGATAGTTTGATAGAAGTCAATCCCGATTTTCTGAGTACCATCATGATAAAGGCCAACAAGGAAATTGTGATGCCCGAATTTGAAGCAACGGAGGATGGAAGACTGGCTCAATACTACTACTTCAAAAAGCATTACTTTGACTATATAGACTTAAAGGACCCAAGGGCCCTGAGAAGTCCTTTTTATTTCCATAGGGTAAATTATTATGTTGACAAATTGACGCCAAAGAGCCCTGACAGTATTGCTCAAAGTATTGATTCTCTCCTGCATTGGATGGGTGAGGACAGTGAGGCATACAAATACTACCTGAGTCACTTTCTTAACTCTTATGCCCAAACCAAGATAGTAGGACTTGATGCTGTCTATGTGCATATCGTGGATAACTACTATGGCAAAGGAAAAGCACCTTGGGTGGAAGAAGAAAATATGCTCAAAATACTGGACCGTGCCGCTAAACTGAGACCCGTATTGCTGGGCGAGATAGGTGAGGATGTCCAGGTCTTCCAGAAAGATGGAACGCCCGTGTCTATTTCGGATATTGATTACAAATATCTTGTTTTGCTATTCTGGGCACCTGATTGCGGGCATTGTAAAAAGTCTATGCCGGACTTTGTTGACTTCAATGAGCGATACAAAGACTTGGGCATCAAAACATTTGCAATATGTACAAAATACCGTGATAAGGTAAAAGGATGTTGGGAATCCGTTGAAGAAAAAAATATGTCAGGATTTATAAACGGGGCAGATGAATTCAACAGATCCAATTTCAAGTTGAAGTACTATGTAGATTCGACCCCTAAGGTCTACATCCTGGACAAGGACAGAAAGATTATCATGAAAAATATTGGGGGTAACCAACTGGATGCTGTTTTTGAGCAAATCTTATCGCGCGAAGAGAAAGCAGCCAGCAGTAATCCAGAAAAATAAGATCCTTTATTTACCGGTAGGTGTCTAGAACTGCCTTCATACGTCTCAGAGCTTCTGTTAGCAATTCCTCAGAGGTTGCATAAGACAATCTGAAACAGTTGGGATCACCGAAGGCTGTTCCGGATACTGCTGCAACGTGTGCTTCCTCAAGAAGAACATTGATGAAGTCATCCGCATCGCTAATTGTTCTTGTTCCATTGGATCTTCCAAAAAAAGCAGATATATCCGGAAAGAAATAAAAAGCACCTCCTGGTAGGTTGGCTTTTATCCCGTCTATTTCATCGAGCATGGATTTAACCAAGCTTCGTCTCTTTAAATATTCCTCCTTCATATAGTCTATCTTGGATGGGTCTTCCATCAGGGCGTTTGCTGCCGCCATCTGTCCAAAAGCATTTGCTCCTGAAGTAAATTGTCCCTGCACCTTAGCACAGGCTGAAGCAATCCATTCAGGAGCAGCCATATATCCCAGACGCCAACCGGTCATGGAAAAACCCTTAGACATGCCATTAACCGTAATGGTTCTTTCTTTCATACCTTCAAAGCTGGCTATGCTTGGATTCCTGTCAAGGAAGTTGATGTATTCGTAAATTTCATCTGCCAACACATATATGCTTTCATGCTTATTGATTACCCGGGCTAGGGCTTCCATTTCTTCGGTGGTATAAACGCTGCCTGTTGGGTTGCTAGGTGAAGAGTAGATAATGAGTTTGGTTTTATTGGTAATAGCTTGTTCAAGTTGTTGTGGCTTGATTTTAAATTCCTGGTCAATGCCAGCATAGAGCGGTACTGCTTTGCCACCAGCAAATTTTACGATGTGAAAATATGACACCCAATACGGTGTAAAAATGATGACTTCATCATCTGGGTCAAGCAAGGAGAGGCAAACATTGGCGATGCACTGTTTTGCTCCATTAGAAACGACGATCTCAGATGGCTTGTAATCCAAGCCGTTATCCCTTTTGAACTTATGGCATATGGCCTTTTTGAGTTCGGGATATCCGGCAACAGGAGGATACTTCGTATAGCCAGCATCCAAAGCACTTTTTGCAGCCTCTTTAATATAGTCAGGTGTATCAAAATCCGGCTCCCCCAGACTCAATGCGATCACGTCGATGCCTTTGGATTTTAACTCCCTTGCTTTTTGTGCCATAGCCAGAGTCTCTGACTCTGCCATATTCCTTAGCTTGTTGGATAGATGCGCTTCAGACATTAAAATTATATTGTATATCAAAAATATATTTTTGTTTTAACATAGCCTTCCTTTGATTTATTATTTTGCAGGATCTAAGTCAACCAAATGCATGAGCGATTCAATTGAGGTCTTCGTGACGGGAGGAACCTTTGATAAGGATTATAACTTTATCACTGGAGAACTTTATTTTAAGGATACGCACCTCCTTAACATGTTTGAACGCGGACGTTCAACTCTGGAGCTTGATGTCAAAACTCTAATGATGGTTGACAGCCTGGAAATGTCTGCTGAAGATCGTGACCTTATTGTCGATAGTTGCAAGACCTCCAAATCCAATAAGATACTCATTACACATGGTACTGATAAAATGGTGGAGACTGCTCATGTACTGGCTCAAAGTGGTATTAAGAATAAAACCATAGTTTTGACCGGAGCAATGGTGCCTATTGCCTTTGGTACCTCATCAGATGGATTTTTCAATCTTGGAAGCGCCCTTGCTTTCGTTCAGACCCTTCAACCGGGTGTATATATTGTCATGAACGGACGTTATTTTAATTGGGATAATGTGAAAAAGAACAGGGCTTCAGGGTATTTTGAACCCATTCGTTAAGTCCTTTTTTCTAATTCATTGAATATCAATACATAATAGATATAAGTGTAATTTAATATCTTTTATTTTGCAGTGATTATTCCATTGATATTTCTTAGTTTTGCATAATAAAAATACATCCGGCATGATCCGCAGTTGTTTAAGTACTTTCATTTTACTGTTTTTTCTGGCTACTTCTGTCACTGCTCAAAACGTCAGCTATCCAATTGGCTTGAGTGTGAAGAATTTATTTTTAGATTACCAATCTAGTAATGGCGGTGATATCAGCAATTTCAGCGCTTATGATCAGGGCTTTGAAATCAGTGTACAAAGAGCCATTAATGACAAAGTGAGCATTGTCTTGCCTTTCAGGTATGGTGTTATTGGTATTCCTGAGTTGGATCGGACGGTTTATCATCGAAATATTTACAGCCTGGACCTTCAGGCACAATACAATTTTTATAATACAGATAGAAAACTCAGTCCATATGCTATAGCTGGGCTGGGTGGAGTTATAGAAGATGAGGGAGAATTCAATATGCAGATTCCTCTAGGGATCGGTGTCAACTTCAAGATTGCTAATAATGCCTATGTTAACTGGCAATCTGAATTCAGATTTTCTTTGAAAGATGACCGCAATAATTTTCAACATGGACTGGGTTTTACATTCTATTTTGGAGAGAAGAAAGGCATGGATGATGATATAGATGATAAAGAGGAAATGAAAGAAAAAGAAAAGGATGATGAAATGCTCCAGGATTCTGATGGCGATGGCCTGGAAGATGATATCGACCTATGCCCGCAATTGTATGGACCAAAAGAACTGAAAGGCTGTCCTGACAACGATGATGATGGCATTCCAGATTACAGGGATGATTGTCCGTCGATAAAAGGGCTTGCCATATTTAAAGGCTGTCCAGATACAGACCAGGATGGCATTCCAGATAACGATGATGTGTGTCCAAATCTTCCTGGTGTTCAGGCCAATGGTGGATGCCCATCGGATGATGCCGACCAGGATGGTGTATCGGATGATAAAGACAATTGTCCTGATGAGAAAGGACTTCCTGAAAATAACGGATGCCCTGAACTGGCAGTAAATGATACCGATTCTGACGGAGTTCCTGATGATATGGACAATTGTCCTGATGAGGCAGGCACAAAAGAAAGTGGCGGTTGCCCTGACAGTGATGGAGATGGTATTGCTGATAAGGATGATAAATGTCCTGAATCTGCCGGCCTTCGACCAATGAATGGATGTCCTGACAGCGATGGAGATGGTATAGATGACAGTCGTGATAAATGTCCCAATACAAAGGGTACAGTCGATGCCAACGGTTGCCCAGGCATTGCTGAATCTGATTTGACGGTGCTTGAGACAGCGATGCGGGCAGTACAATTTGATACTGGTAAAGCGACGCTTAAGCCGACTTCATATCCTGTCCTTAATCAGATAGCCAACATCATGGAACGATATCCAGATTATAACCTGGTTATTGAAGGTCATACAGACAATGTAGGCAATGCTGCAAGCAATCAAGTTCTCTCAGAGAACAGGGCTAAAGCATGTTATGAATATCTTGTGAGGAAAGGCATCACGCCTGAACGTATGAGTTATAGGGGATATGGTGAAGCTCAGCCAATTGCCAATAACAACAGTCTTACTGGTAGGGAACTGAACAGAAGGGTAGAATTTAATCTGAAGCCCATGTAAAAGCTAATCAGGGCTTGAATTTTTCTACCTTTTCAGCTTTCTTGAGGACGGCATCCTTAAGAGATTTTTTGTATTTCATTAGTTTCCTATGAACTTCTGAATCTGTTGTTCCCAGGATTTCCAATGCTAATAAAGCCGCATTTTTTGATGCGTTTAAAGCCACAGTAGCTACAGGAATGCCGTTAGGCATTTGAAGAATGGAAAGGATAGAGTCCCAGCCGTCAATGGAATTTGATGATTTTACAGGAACACCTATAACGGGTAAAGTTGTGATTGAGGCAACCATGCCCGGAAGATGTGCTGCTCCTCCGGCTCCGGCAATAATAATTTTCAGGCCTCTGCCTCTTGCTGATCTGGCATATTCGAACATGCGTTCAGGCGTACGGTGCGCCGAGACAACTGTCATTTCATAATCAACATCGAATTCTTCCAGTAAACGGGCAGCATCACCCATTACAATTAAATCGCTGTCTGATCCCATTATTATTCCTATGCGTTTTTCTACCATGATATTACCCTTATACTTTTTTTAATTGTTTGAATCTTTTGCTGCAACTCATCTTTAGTATTGGCGGCAACTGTAACATGTCCCATTTTTCTAAAAGGCTTTACTGTCTGTTTGCCATAAATGTGTGGATATACGCCATCCAGTTTCAAAATACTTTCAAGACCTTCATAGTTTACAGGCCCTACGCCGCTATCAGCCTCCCCAACGAGGTTTACAATACCGCAATATTTATAAATAATTTTACCGGATACCAGGTCAAGGTTTAGTAAGGTGCGTAACTGCATTTCAAATTGCGAGCTTTCACAGCAATCTATGGAGTGATGCCCTGAATTATGCGTCCTGGGCGCGACTTCATTAATAAGCACGCGCGAGTTTTTGTCGATGAAGAATTCTATGGCCAAAAGTCCGGTAAAATTCCAGGATGAAACGAGCTTGTCAGCTATTTCTTCCATTTGTTTCTTTACTGAATCATCAATATCTGCAGGACAGAGAAGATAATCAAGGAGGTTTGCTTCCGGGTCGAACACCATTTCTACAGGGTCGAAATGTTGGATTTGAGATTTTTCATTCCGTGCAACTATCAAAGCCACTTCTTTGTGAATGTCCACCATTTTTTCTATAACTGATGGCGAATCCATGATCTTGCCTATATCTGATCGGTCTTTGACAAGCTGTACCCCTTTACCGTCGTATCCTGCTTCTCGTGATTTCTGTATGAAGGGCAATTGAATCTCGGCTTTGTCCAAAGATTCTATAATACTCTTTTTGTCCGCAAAGAGTTGGAATTCAGAGCTCGGAAGTTTATGGGATTTATAGTACTGCTTCTGCAGCCCTTTGTCCTTTATTGTAGCGATTATTTCTGCCGAGGGTATGACTTTTTTACCTTCCTTTTCCAGAACCAGGAGAGCATCTGTATTGACGTTTTCAATTTCAATACTGATAATGTCTTTTGTTCTGCCAAAGGCAAGCACATCTTCATAGCTCTTGAAATCTCCAATATCCAGGTTTGGATTTACTTTCCCCGCCGGGAAGTCCTTCGCCTTATCCAAGAATGCAATATCAAGGTCCCATTCCGAAGCTTTTTGAGCCAGCATACGCCCCAGTTGCCCCGCACCCAATATGCCTATTTGTATGTCAGATATACTTTTAATAAATAGTATTTTAGTGCAAATGTATTTTATATTCGAAAGCTTCTTATAAATCGAGCAAAGAAATTAATCTAAAACATCTAGTGAATTATGACGAAGGTGCTTTTTAAAAATGCAAGAATAGTTAACAGAGGTCAAATTACAGAAGGTGATCTGCTTACAGAAGCTAGCAGGATAAAGAAAATGGCGCCAGTGATTGATCATGCTGGTCAATCCGAAGAAATTGATTGCAAGGGGATGTTTTTATTGCCGGGGATTATCGATGATCAAGTGCATTTCAGAGAGCCGGGCTTAACGCATAAAGCGAATATAGCAACTGAATCGAGGGCCGCCGCCGCAGGTGGTGTTACCTCATTTATGGAGATGCCCAATACCAAACCTTCTGCCACAACACAGGAACTCTTACAAGACAAATACGACATTGCTGCTGCTACCAGCACGGTGAATTATTCCTTTTATATGGGCGCTTCTAATGACAACCTTGAAGAAGTGCTTAAAACTGACGGGGAAAACGTTTGTGGCGTTAAGGTTTTTATGGGTTCCAGCACAGGAAATATGCTTGTCGATAATTACAATACGCTCGACAGCCTTTATTCGAAAGTTCCATTACTGATCACTACACATTGTGAGGATGAGCAGACGATTCGGAAAAATCTGGCAAAGGCTCAGGAGGAATATGGAGACGACATACCGGTAAGCATGCATCCCGTTATTCGCAATGAAGAAGCCTGCCTGCTTTCGTCTTCACTCGCTGCAGGCCTGGCAAAGAAACATGGTACGCGCCTTCATATTCTCCATATATCTACTGCAGATGAAATAAAACTGTTTCGCAATGACATTCCGCTTGAAGAGAAGAATATCACGGCAGAATTATGTGTGCATCATCTGTTTTTTGATGCATCCTATTATGATACCTTGGGCGCAAAAGTTAAATGCAATCCGGCTATCAAGTCAGGAGAGCACCGTGAAGCTTTATTGAAAGCATTGAAGGAGGGATATTTCGATGTTATAGCAACAGACCATGCCCCGCATACCATGGAGGAAAAAAACAATTCCTATATGAGTTCACCTTCTGGATTGCCTCTCATCCAGCATAGTCTGACCATGATGATGGACTTTTACCATAGGGGAGAATTAAACATGGAATTTATCGTTGAAAAAATGTGTCATAGCCCTGCCCGGCTTTTCAGGATACAGGAACGTGGATATCTTGATGAGGGCATGTATGCCGATATCGTATTATTGGATGCATCTAAGGAGTGGGAGGTTTCTTCTTCGAATGTATACTATAAATGTGGCTGGACGCCATTGGAAGGCATGACGTTCAATTCAAAGGTTATCTCGACTATGTGTAATGGGGAATGGGTCTATAAGGATGAAAAATTGACAGGGCTCAGAGCAGCCTCAAGACTCAAGTTCAAAGCACCTTAATAGCCTATACTTTTCTTTTTCTTGACAAAGGACTTTTTCAAATGCACCATGCGTATGGCGGTGACTGCTGACTCTATGCCCTTGTTTCCATATTTGCCGCCTGCCCGATCTTCGGCTTGCTGATCATCCTTCACAGTCAGAACTCCAAAAATAACGGGTGTGTCCGACACCAGAGATAGTTGGGTTAAACCCTGAGCAACAGCCATATTGATGTATTCGTCGTGACGCGTTTCACCTTTGATAACGCAACCCAGACATATGACTGCGTCCGGGGCATTATTCTTAATAAGAGCTTTTGCGGCGTATGGGAGTTCAAAGGAACCCGGTGTTCTGACGACCTCGATATCATCTTTGGCAACACCATATTCTTGAAGACTTTCCTGGCATCCCTTCAACAGCTTGTCAGTAATACTGCGATTCCAATCTGAAACAGCAATATGAATTTTGAATCCTTCTGCCGAAGGAACATCTGAGTGGACAGACAGGTTTTGATCTTTGGAACTCAAATTCCTGTATTTATTTATGAATTGGTTGCCAGTAAATTACTTGCTTTGGTAGCTTCTTCAGACTCAGGAAATTCACTTTTTATTCGATTCAATGCATTATTTACAGCGTCTGAATCTCCAAGTCTTCTGTTTAGTAATGCTAGTTTGTACAGGTAGTAAGGTGTCATAAGCGCATCAGCTTCCGCCTTAGTAGCTTTTTGGTAATAACTTTTGGCTTTTTCAAAATCCTGTAATTCGGAGTATGCATCACCCAGGTTTCCATTTTTCAGAATAGGCCCATACAAACCTGTTGGACTGTAGGAATCAAGATAGCTAACGGCATCATCAAAACGGCCTACATTCAGGTAGCTTATCCCTGCGTACAGCTTTGCAGCATTAGCTGTCTCTGTACCACTATAGTTTTCGATAATATCAAGAAATCCTTCATAGCCGCCGCCTGGATTTTCAAGTGCCAGGGCAAAGGAATCTCTTTGGAATTGCTGTTCAGCTCTGAACATAGCTATTTTCGCCTGGTTCTCCTTGGGCTGTTGAATCATGAATTTAAAAATGATGTACCCACCTACGGCAATAATTATTACACTAAGAATTCCTATAACCAGGTTTTTATTTTTCTCGAAATAATCCTGCGCCTGTTCTTTTACTTCTACAACATCCACAAGGGTTTCGTCTGCGTTTGATTTTTTTCTCTTCGCCATTATCTAACAATTGAAAATTTGCGCAAAAATAAATAAACTTAGCATATATCACCTGAATTTTTCAGCTAATATGCTTCCGGTAAAATATGAGTTCAAAACCTGAGTTTAATCCATAATGTATGGATAGTCTTCCTGGATATAGTTGCAATCATAAAGTTCTGAGGCCAAAGGCAGGTCAGACTCATCTGCAAATTTGACGGCATCCTCTATTTCCGCGGTTATTTTGCTTTTGATTTTTTCAAGATCCTTGTCACCAGCTATTTTCTGATCCAGGATGCTGTTTTCAAGCAATTTTATAGGATCTTTTTCCTTGTAGCTGTTCAATTCATCCTTTGTTCTATAATTACCCGGATCTGACACGGAATGTCCCCTGTATCGATATGTCTTGATTTCGAGGAAATAAGGCCCTTTTCCGGAACGAATATGTTTGGCGGCCTTTTCAAGCGCTTGATGAACGTCTATGGGATCCATACCATCTACGGCTTCGCTAGGCATACCATACCCAAGGCCTAATTTGTATATATCCTCAATATTGCTGGTTCGCTTTACTGAAGTTCCCATGGCATAGTGGTTGTTCTCGCATATATACAGTACGGGAAGCTTCCACGTCATTGCCATGTTAAATGATTCATGCAGGGCACCCTGACGAGCTGCTCCATCACCGAACATGGTAACGCAAAGATTTTTTGTGCCTTTGTATTGATCGGCCAGGGCAATGCCGGTACCTATCGGAATCTGGGCTCCTACGATACCATTACCACCAACATAGTTATGCTTAGCAGAGGAAAAGTGCATTGAGCCTCCTTTACCTTTAACCACACCTGTGGCCTTTCCAAACAATTCAGCCATGCAAGCTCTTGAACTGATGCCCCTGCAAAGGGCTATACCATGCTGTCTGTATCCAGTGACTATTTTATCATCTTTGGAAATAGCAGAGACAATTCCGGCAGCTATGGCTTCTTGGCCGATATAAACATGAAGAAAACCCCTGATTTTTTGCTGGCTGTAAGCCTTTAGTGAGGCTTCTTCAAATTTTCTGATGCGAAGCATAACTTCATACCACTCAAGATATTGATCCTTGCTATATTTTGCAGCAGCCGCCTTTTTACTGACGGCACTTGTTTTTTTGCTTGCTATCGTAGGCATTTTATTGAATATTTAGAATTAGAATATTTTTACACGAAATACAAAAATAAGCAATTGAAGCGTATTAGAATACACAGTTTGAGATTACAGAACTTTCGAAATTATGAAAAGCTTGATTGCATGTTTAATGAACATGTCAATGTTATCACTGGTTTAAACGGCGCTGGAAAAACTTCCATCCTGGACGCCATTTATTATCTATCCAACGGTAAAAGCTATTTTTCTCATCTGGATTCACATATTTATCGTAAGTCTGCGGATTTCTTCAACCTGAGGTCGACACATTTTATCGGTGATGATAAGTTTGAAATCAGTATAGTGTCCGGAGCTGAAGTTTCAAAACAGATTAAGGTCGACGAAAAGCAAATGAAAAGCATCGTAGAATATGTCGGACGTTTTCCAGCATTTATGATAGCGCCAAAGGATATTCTGATTCTTGTAGAAAGCAGTGTTGAGAGGCGAAAGATAATAGACAAAACGATATCCCAGGTTGATCCACTCTATTTTAAGAACCTTATTGAATACAATAAGTTGTTGAAGCAGAGAAATGCAGCACTCAAAGGTTTTTTGAAATCTGGCAGGCAGGACTTCTTGATGCTGGATGCTATAGATGACAGAATGGAGGAGCCTGCTGTATATATTTATGAAGCTCGTAAAAACTACCTTCAGGAAATTACACCTAGTATCCAGGCCCTATACGATAGGCTTTCCGATAACAGTGAGTCGGTATCCATCAGTTATAAATCCAATTTAGACAAGAACAGTCTCAGGGAGTTGTTTCAGGAATATCGCCAACGTGATTTGATTATGGCCAAGACACATCAAGGCATTCACCGTGATGATATTAAAATAAATCTTGATGGATTGGATATTAGGAAAATTGGCTCACAGGGCCAACTCAAATCTGCCATAATAGCTATCAAACTGGCACAGGTAGAGTGGGTAAGGGGTAAAACATCCAAGGCTGCCCTTATATTATTGGATGATATATTTGATAAACTGGACAGTACGCGTGTGATGAATTTACTCGATATTTGTGCGAGTCAGTTGAACGCACAAATATTTATAAGTGATACCGAAAGTGAGCGGGTGAATACAAGCCTGGATGCATTGAAACTGAACTACGCTCATTATAAAATCAAGGATGCAAAAATATTGAATGGAGGATGACAAAAACATAAAAGGTGTAATTGATCGATTGCTAAGCAGCAAGTCAAAGTTTTCGCATTCATACAACAAGCACACGATCGAAGATATCTGGCGTAGCAGTTTTGGCGAGTTGATCTCTTCCTATACAAGCAAGGTGAGTTATTCCAATGAAGTGCTTACAGTGTATATCAGTTCATCACCACTCAAGGAGGAAATCCTTATGAACAAGAAAAATATCATTGAAAAACTCAATACACGCTTACAGTACAGAAAGATCAGGGATATTATTGTCCGTTGATTAAATCAACTGATTGACAAGAAAGAATAAAACAAGGTATACCCAAAGTATATCGAGGAAGTGCCAGTATATAGTCAGCAGTTTGAGTCTTCGTCTCTTTTGAGGATCTGAAAAATATACCAGGACAGATACAGGTTCTTTCATTTTCTTGATAGACTGATACAGGAAAATGCTAAGAAAGGGTATGCCTGCTACAACGTGTGCAAAATGGATAATAGAAATGATGTAAAGGTAGGAAGCCATATTGCTGTGATTTACAAAAACACCTAGCCCGTACAGTTGCTTCCATGCCAGGATCTGACTTCCAAGGAACACCACTGTTAAGCCGAGAGCCAGCATGAGGCTCCTTTGATACAATTGTGTCTGATCATCTTTGTAGTAATCCATGGCTTTCTTGAGGGCCAGGCTGGCAAGTATCAATATCACTGTATTAGCAATAAACAGCAGTGGCAGCTCCAAGGGATCAAGATTGTTCTGAATGCGTGTGTAGACGTATGCTGCAGTAAAGCCCAGGAACAGAGCAGATACGCCAGCCAGCAATAATCCCATAGCAATGTAGCTGGGATGGATCAGATAATTTCTTTCCTCAATCATTGATGAGTTCATAACATGAATGATTACTCAAAGTTCAGGATTTATTCTTTTTTTTAGGTTGACAAATGAGCATTGTGAAACACCATAAACTTAAAATAGAAAAGACGGGGCATATCTACAGCATTGCTAATCCCCAGGCCTTTAGACACTGGATGTTATGTCATGGCTACGCCATGACCGCTGAGCAGATTGTGCACAAGTTTAAAGATCTGGATGAAGACAATAATTTTTATTACGCTCCTGAAGCTTTATCCAGTTTCTATTATGAAGGTGATACCCAGAATATTCCTGTCGCCTCTTGGATGACCAGCCGCCACAGACTCGATGAAATTGCTGACTACAGTCATTATCTAAACACCTGTCTTAATTATTTTTCAAAAAATGTATCGCGTGTTCTTTTTGGATTCTCTCAGGGCGCTACGACACTATGGCGTTTCATCAATGCCATTAAACCTGATTTTGACATTTTCATCAATTGGGCGGGTGATATTCCCGATAATACAGAATACGATACCGACTATCTAAAAGGCAAAAAGCTGATATATGTCTACGGTGACAATGACAAATACTTGAGTCTTGAGAGGATAGATAATCTCAAGTGGCGTTGCCAAAAGCTGGAACTGGATGTTTTCTTTCATCCATTTAAAGGCGAGCACCGAGTCGACAGGAAATATCTCAGAATGATATATGAACGACATGTAAAGACACATAAAATATGAGTTTCAAAAACTCAGTTTTTAATGAAGAATGGGCATTCTACCTGGGACAGAATTGTAACAATAGAGTTTGCTGCCAGTCTTTACCATGCTTCTTTTCATCTGTATGTCCGTCTCAAAAAGTGGGATTTGCAGGAACTCAGTATTCATATTTCTTACGACCGCAGATCTATCGATGACTGTAAAGCTAGTGTTAATAGTGACAAGAGACTGGAATTCGTTGATACAGAGTTTAAGTTTGTAGGAAATATTTATGAACAGCAGAAAGCCCGTTAAATAGAAATGTCAGGTAAAGTGTCCCGTGCACAGAACCACTACCGGCAATCCGCAATGTACACCCAAGATGGTAGGCTGAGTTAGCCTACAAGTTCTTTTACCAGGTCAGCTGCTTCTTTTAGGAGAACAGCGGAATGTACTTTAAGGCCACTATTGTCAATAAGTTCTTTGGCTATGTCAGCATTAGTTCCTTGCAGTCTGACAATGATAGGAACATTAATGTTGCCTATGTTTTTGTAGGCATCCACAACACCTTGTGCTACTCGATCACATCTTACAATACCTCCAAAAATATTTATAAGTATCGCTTTGACATTGGGATCTTTAAGGATAATCTTAAAGGCCTGTTCCACTCGTTGAGCGTCTGCAGTCCCTCCCACGTCAAGGAAGTTGGCAGGAGATCCACCTGAAAGCTTGATTATATCCATGGTCGCCATTGCCAGTCCCGCTCCGTTAACCATACATCCTACATTACCATCAAGTTTAACGTAGTTAAGGCCTACTTTTTTAGCTTCTACTTCTGTAGGATCCTCTTCGGATTCATCTCTCATTTCAGCCAGATCCTTATGCCTGTAAAGTGCATTGTCGTCAAGACTTATTTTAGTATCTACAGCGATTATCCTGTCATCACCTGTTTTGACAGTAGGATTTATTTCTATCAGGGAGGCATCTGATCCAACAAAAGCTTTATACAAATTTGCTACAAACTTGGTCATCTCTTTGAAAGCAGCACCCTGAAGTCCAATGTTGAATGCAATCTTTCTTAATTGAAAAGCCTGGATTCCCAATTCCGGATCAATCCATTCTTTGAATACGAGATGTGGCGTTTCTTCAGCAACAGTTTCAATGTCCATACCACCCTCAGTGGAATATATGATGACATTGCATTTTTTCTCACGGTCCATAAGTATAGACATATAGATTTCATCGCACGCATCAAAATCAGGGGCATAGGCATCTTCGGCAACGAGTATTTTGCGTACAAGCTTACCAGGACCTTCCATGCCGCCAGGAGTCTGGGGTGTCCTAAGCATCATGCCCAGGATGTTGTCAGCTTCCATTCTCAGCTCATCTTCTGATTTGACCAGCTTTACACCTCCTCCTTTTCCTCTTCCACCTGCATGGATTTGCGCCTTAACGATGGCGATATCTGAATTGCTCTCTTTTCGTATTTCCTTGTAGGCTGCAACAGCATCTTCTACGGATCCTGCCATAATGCCTTTTTGAATAGGCACCCCGTAACTGTGAATCAATTCCTTAGCCTGGTACTCGTGTAAATTCATATTTAGTTTTTTTCTATTCTATAATGAGTTTTTCTACGATAAGCCCTTCCGAGCTGTTAAACTCCAAAAGATATATGCCAGGAGTCAATTCTGCGCTGGATAGTTCAATCGCTGATCTGTTTTCAAATATTGAAACCCATTGATCCCATATTTTTTCTCCATTCAGATTATATAAGCTTAATTGTCCACTAATGTTTTTTGAAGCTTCAAGGCTAAGTGTGATTTGTTCTCCACTTCTTGCTGGGTTAGGGTATAATGTAACAGAATTGACTGATTCTGTTTCATTGACTGAGGTGGACCCTGTGCCAGTCTGGAATAGGCGTCTGGTCACAGTGTTGCAACCTGTACCGAATTTGTTGACAGCGAATACGTCAACGAAGTATAGACTGTTAGGAAGCAATTCGGTAAGAAACAATTCACTATCTGTTGTGATAAAGCTGAGTTGCTGTCTGCCGCTGATCTGCACTCTGTATCCTTCTGCTTCGGCAATGGGTTCCCATTCGATAAGAACACCATTGAAATCCTCATAGATCTGATCGCTGACTGGACTGATGATATTCACTGAATTAGGTATAGGATTATATTCTGTTACCTCACCTGTGCGTAAATAAGATCTGAATGGTGAATCAAAATCCGACTGCATGGTTATGATCTGTTCCTGCGAGAAAAGAAAAGGGTCGCAGCCATTTGAGTAAGACATGACATTGTCTATCATTGGTTCAATCTTATCACCGTTACGGTCCCATACATCGTACACCATAGTGCAGCATCCGCAAGATTGTCCAAATCCGTAATCAGGAGGCGTGTCACAAATTCTATCGCCTGCAACATTACAGTTGGATCCGTTGACCAATTCGACTTCTACGGGTCCGGATTGTGTTGATCCAGTTATAATCTGGATTCTTACTGTATCACCATGTATGTCAGGCTGATAGCCTCCATTAGTAGATCCTTGAGATATGTCTCCTTCCCAGCCGACATGTGTGTGCGGTAGTGAAAAGAAGTGACCTATTTCATGTTCAAGTACAAAACTGTCATTTCCCAGCGTCGTTTTGAGCATGACAATAAAGTCGTTGTTTGATCCGCCGGAATAATAACCTGCTGCCCCGGAAGGTGAACCATCATTTTGAAGGATGTCGGTAACCAGGTAAACATTCATGGCGTTACTGTTACGGTTTTGCCTCATCAGTGATACACTGCTGCTCAATCGCGGCCTGCTGTTGAGGTTCGTGCTGTTGATGTAGCTGATCTCATCGATGTAAAACAAAATGTCAGCTTCCTCGTAACGGTTGTTCAGCTTGCAAAGGTCTTTTATCAATTTGTCCTCGTCAAGTGAGTTGGAACCGTCGTTGTCTGTGACAATATGAAAATGTACCGGTACGAAGCGGGTTACATAGCCTTTTTCTACTGTTTTATTGGCTTGCTTGAGGTTGTATTCAAGTCTTTCAAATAACTGCTCATCCTGTTGTGTTATGCAGCCTTCACTTTGGCTGTAAAGACCTATTGAGGCCACAAAACAGAAAAGCATAGTTGTGAATAAATACTTCATTATTCTAAATTTTGCACAAAGGTAATTACAATCAAACTTTAAATTGATGCTAGGGAGAACATTTCAGCATATTAGCTGTAATAATTTTATACTTTTGCAGCGCAATATTATAACAAATTAAACAAATAGTAATATGTCTAAGGTAACAGTTGTTGGTGCAGGAAATGTTGGTGCAACGGTGGCCAATGTTCTTGCTCATAAAGATATTGTCAATGAGGTAGTTCTTATTGATATTAAGGATGATTTTGCAAGGGGAAAGGCTCTTGATACCTGGCAACAGGCTCCGGTAGATTACTACAGCACAAAAGTTGTAGGTACGGGAGATTATGCAGATACCAAAAACTCTGATATAGTTGTAATAACAGCTGGTATTCCAAGGAAACCAGGAATGAGTAGAGATGATTTGATTTCTACCAATGCCAAGATTGTAGTTTCCGTCACTAAGTCTATCCTTAAATATTCAAAGAATCCCATCTTCATTATCGTTTCCAATCCACTGGATGTGATGTCTTATGCATGCCTTAAAGCTTGCAAATTAGATCCGTCTCGTGTTATTGGTATGGCTGGTATTCTGGACACAGCTCGTTACAGGGCTTTTCTTGCTACGGAATTGAATGTATCACCAAAAGACATCCAGGCCATTCTTATGGGAGGTCATGGCGACACTATGGTTCCGCTGCCTCGTTTCACCACTGTTGCCGGTATTCCTGTTACTGATATGATCAGTAAAAGAAGTCTTGACAAAATTGTCAAAAGAACACAAGGAGGCGGAGGAGAATTGGTCAAATTGATGGGTACTTCAGCCTGGTATGCTCCAGGAGCGGCAGCTGCCCAGATGGTTGAGTCTATCGTAAAAGATGATGGAAGAATTTTCCCATGCTCTGCATGGTTGCGGGGCGAGTACGGTGTAAAGGATATGTTTCTCGGCGTGCCGGTCCAATTGGGTAAGGAAGGCGTCAAGAAGATACTCAAATTGAAATTAAACTCTGAGGAGAAAAAACTGTTAAGAATATCATCCAAGGCAGTTGGTTCAGTAATTTCAGACTTCCAAAAAATGAAATTGGTATAAATCTATGGCATTAGACATCCAAAATGTCTTTACGAATACGCATGAATCCCTGGAAGATTTATCTTTTTCCAAGCCTGTCATGCTTGTTTTTCTTAGACATTTTGGATGTATTTTTTGCCGTGAAGCGCTAGATGATATCTCGGACAAACAGTATAAGATCAAAGACAAAAATATTGATCTTGTTTTCGTACACATGTCTGCTAATGATATCGCCGAGAAGTTTTTCTCGGAGTATAATTTCAAGGATGTTAAGCACATCTCGGATCCCAATTGCCAGCTATACGCACAATTTGGCTTGACTAAAGGAAATTTTGGTCAGCTCTTCGGTCTTTCTGTGTGGATCAGAGGATTTGAATTGAAGAAAAAGGGTAAAGGGTACTCTATAGACCAGATAGGCGACAGTTTTCAAATGCCTGGTATCTTTGTTCTTAAAGAAGGTAAAATTGTCAACAGTTATATTCACAAAACCATTTCTGACAAACCTGATTATGATACTATGATCGAGGCATGTAATCCCTGATCTGTTGCAATGAATCAATCCCTGAATTCGTTAACTCAAAAAAAGAGTGAATGAGGTTTTTTCTGTCATTAGTATGTATTTGCCTAAGCCTGTCTGCTAAGACACAGGTTAATATGGACGATATTTCTGAACGCCTGAGCTACTATGGCGATGTAATGGTCAGTGCACTCGAATACAATCACAGAGAGTATGCTTCAAGCCAATTTTACAATGACTTTATCCAGTTGCTTGATAGCACAAATTTGTACAATGCCAGTCTTGATAATTTGAGGACTATATCTGTCATTGATGAAGATGCAGGGCGATTCAGATTGCTCAGCTGGCAACTGGAGAAAGCAGCTTTCGAATTCGAATATCACGCATTTCTGGTTTGGCCTGACGGCACTTACGTGGAATTCAAGCAACCACGGAGTCCGGATAAGTCTATACAGTATATGGAGCTGAAGCCTGATAACTGGTATGGCGCTTTATACTATAACCTAGTGGCATTTGACAAGGATACTTACTTGCTGTTTGGCTATAATGGCTATGGTCAATATGACCATATTAAAATAGCTGATGTGCTTAGAGTTGAAGGAGAGAATATTGTCCTTGGAAAAGAAGTGTTTGAAGATAGAAAGGATAAGGGGATGTACAACAACAGGATCCTCCTCAAGTATTCTTCTGATGCAGCCGTAAACCTGAATTACAACCCAGGATTAAAGATGATTGTCATGGATCATCTCGTGCCGCGCATGGGTAAGCAAGATGGGCAGGGTCCAACAATGATACCAGATGGAACCTATGAAGGTTTTGAAATGCTGGAAGGCAAGTGGAAATATATCTCCAAGCTTTACAATCACAGCTATGGAGAGAATAATGCGCCAAGGCCTAAGCCTGTATTTGATGACAATAAGGATAAAAACCTTTTCGGTAAAAAGAACTAAGGTAAGCCTAATGCATAGTGACCGTGAGGTATCTGCCGGAGCCTGCAATCCTGCAATATCGCTCATCTTTTCTCATGCCGCATATCCACATGATATCTCCATTTTCATGGCATAACAACACTTGCTTTGCTTTTGAAAAGCGGTCCATCTTGATATTAGTGAAATACTTTTTTAGACTTTGAGATTGCATGTTCATCCCTGAAGGATAAAAAACATCTCCCGGTCTCCATAGTCGCAGAATGACTTTTTCCCTGACGGAGCTTATCGGAATCTGGAATCGCATCTTACAGGTGAGTTCATCTGCTGATTCAGAAATTTCAAATTTGAACTTGGAGTCCGAGAATTTCATTGTACAGGGCATGGATGACAACGTGATAGATATTTCTTCAGCATTAACCCCGCTGCCAAGCTTTTCAACGATTAGATTTTTTCTGTCAATCAGCGCTTTATGCGTAGACGACTCAAAGAGTTTACCCGTTTCTGAAATACTCCGCACCATATCATAAGACTGTGATGTGTTGAAGCCATAGGTTTTTAGAGCCACTGAAAGAATTTCTGCAGCATCCTCCTTCAATGATTGGATACTTTCAATTGTGATGAAAATGAGGTCCGTATTTTCTCTTATGTCCAACACTTTTTTCGCCAAGACATAAAGTATCCTGTCTTTTTGTTCGAAGCGATTGCTCAAGGATATGAGTCTTTCTTCCAGCTTATCAATCTGCGTTTTGATTTGTGGAAGACTTTCGTTTCGCACAAAATTTCGAAGATAGTTGTTGTCGAAATTGGATTCGTCTTCGATAAAGGGTATGCCTTCACTATCTGAATAATCTATAATTTCAGCTTTGCTGTATTGTAAGAGTGGCCTAACGATATTGTCATTTACAGCATCAATTCCTTTCAATGATTTGCCACGGATGAAGTTCATAAAGATTGTTTCGATAGTATCATCCTTATGGTGCGCAGTGACCAAACAGTCTGGATTCAGGCTCTTAAAAAACTGATACCTCTGATGCCTCGCTTCATCCTGGAAATTATTATACGGTTTGGTTTTATCGAATAAGCCTATATGGAATGGAAGTGATTTATCATCACAGATACTTTTAACAAATTCTGCTTCCAGGCTTGACTTTCCTTCACGTGTAAGATGATCAAAATGGGCGACCTCAAAGCTCAATCCACATTGATTCATCAGATGAAGGAGGCACATGGAATCTATACCAGCACTGGCGGCCAGGATGATTCGGCTTTTATCAGAGAAGAATTTTTCTTTTTCTATATGATTTGAAAAACTGTCAAACATATATATTCGTATTCAAAAATTTGTGGGTGTGAAAATATACATATATATCCTGTTTTCTTTGACTTTATCTGTCATGGCTTGTAAAAACGACAATCCCCAACGTCCTGACTCTATGCTTTCTGATGAGTCCGGTATTAAAGATAATCCAATCAAAGCGGAACGCTTGGAAGAGATGCGTAAGAAAAGTAAGCCTATGGACATTCCTGGCTTCAGAAAGCAAGCAGCTTCCATTCTTGATTTTCGTGCCAAGCAAGATTCAAACTCATATGCTATAATCGAAGCTGATATTTGGGAATATCAGTTCGTTTTCGATGGTGAAATGTCTGAGCCTGGAGCCTATAAAGGGATGTGGATAGACTTTAAAACGGACGGAACCTATGACTATGGACGATATGATCAAGTCCAGGGCTCGGGTAGATATAATTATCATTTTGAGAGAGGAGAACTTCTTATGCTTGATGATAATAACAGCTTGAAACCACAGGAGTGGACAGCTAAATCCGCTGGAGATGCTTTGGTTTTGATTGGTACAGCAACCTACAAGGACAATTCAGTTCAGATGAAGCTGGAACGAACAACTCCGGACAGACTTTCAAGGTAATTCAATTGTAGATCCGACTGCTATTTAACCATTCTCTGTAAGCCTGGGCATTCCTACTGTGTTCTCTGAGTGTTTTGGCAAACGCGTGTTCAAAGCCTGTTCCCGGTTTTACACAGAAATATATGTAGTCATGTTCCTGAGGGCTGATTACAGCATCTATAGTGCTTATATCTGGCATGCATATAGGCCCGGGGGGAAGACCTGGGTATTTATAGGTATTGTAAGGTGAGTTAACTTCGAGATGCCTGTTAAGAACACGCCGTATGTCAAAATCTCCTACAGCATATACTACCGTAGGGTCAGCCTGGAGAAGAATACCTCGTTTGAGTCTGTTCAAATATACCCCCGCTATGATAGGTTTTTCAGATTTAAGATTCGTCTCTTTTTGCACTATGGATGCCAGAGTATAGGCTTCTAGCTGTGACAGTCCGATGTTTTGAAGTTTTTGTTTTCGTTCTGTATTCCAGAATCGGTCATGCTCTAACTTCATCCTTTCCAAAAGCTGGCCTGGTGGCATATTCCAATATAACTCATAGGTGTTGGGTATAAAAAGACTCAATATGGATTCTTTTGTATATCCTATTTCTGACAGCATGAGTGAGTCTGTAAAAAAGCTGCAATAGCTTTCCGAACCATATTCAAGTTTCTCTCCAAACAAATCACATAATTCTTCAATAGTTCGCACATTATTGAATGTCAGAACAACCGGTTCCTGAACGCCGGATCGTAAAAGCGAAACCAATGCACGATTGTTCATGCCGTCTTGCAGTTTGTACCTGCCTGGACGAGGTTTGGTGTAGCTCATCTTTTCGCTGACCCATATAAATGATAGGCGGTCTTTGATAAAATTCTTTTCAACCAGGCTATCTGCCAGTACTTCCAGGGACATCTCCTCAGGAATGTCTATTGTGCTTATAGCACTGGTTACCCACACATTGTCCGAAAAGATAAAATTGTAGTACCTGTAAGCAATAAAGCCGGTTACTGCAACAAGGCTGATAAAGACGAGAAGAATATTCTTTTTCATGTATTGAGATCAATACTGTTCTTGATCATTAGGAAAGTCGCCGGACTTGACGTCTTTAATATAGGACTGTACGGCCGTTTGCATATCTTCAAACAGGTTCATGTACCTTCTGAGAAACCTGGGGTTGAAATCCTGGGTTATTCCAAACAGGTCATGGCTTACAAGCACTTGTCCATCACATCCTGCTCCCGCGCCTATCCCAATAGTTGGGATATCCAGGCTTTTGGAAACTTCTATAGCCAGTTTCGCGGGTATTTTTTCGAGAACTAAAGCAAAGCATCCCGCATCCTGTAGAATGGTGGCATCGGATAAGAGCTGTTTGGCCTCTTCCTCTTCTCTAGCTCGCACTGAGTATGTACCAAATTTGTAAATAGACTGTGGTGTCAAACCAAGGTGCCCCATCACAGGCACTCCGGCAGATAGTATGCGATCAACCGATTCCTTGATTTTTATGCCTCCTTCCAATTTCACGGCATGAGCTCCTGATTCCTTCATAATCCGAATGGATGATTCAAGAGCAATTTTACTGTTGCCCTGATAGGTTCCAAAAGGCAAGTCTACAACAACAAGAGCTTTTTTAACGCCCCTTATTACCGATGAAGCATGATAAATCATCTGATCCAGGGTAATGGGGAGAGTTGTTTCATGACCGGCCATTACATTAGAGGCTGAATCGCCGACGAGAATGACATCAATTCCGGCATTGTCAATGATTCGGGCCATACTAAAGTCATAGGCTGTGAGCATTGAGATCTTCTCTCCTTCATGTTTCATTTTTTGAAGAACATGAGTTGTTACGCGTTTGGCTTCTTTACTTACTGCTGACATTTTTACACTAATTACTTGAGGCAAGATATAAAATAGATTTATAAATGAGAGGTAAAGATAAATTGAGTTAGTTTTACGCCCAGCAAATAAGAAAGAATGAAATTTACCTTAAGCCTGTTACTGTTTAGTCTTCTTATAGCGTCCTGTGACAATGCATTGGACATCATTGAAGCGAGGAAAGATATACCTGTTGTATATGGGTTTATCTCCTTGTCAGATACGGCCCAATACATAAGACTGGAAAAGGCTTTTGTGGATGAAACTACCAGTGCGCTTGTCATAGCCCAGGATCCCGATTCTCTATATTATGATGACGCCACTGTTGAGCTTGTACGTACCAGCAATGGAGCTTCATTTGCCTTGGAAATGGTGGATGGCAAGCTCGAAGGTTACTCAAGAGAGGAGGGTGCTTTTGCTCAATCACCAAATTATCTTTACAAGATACGAACAGCTGATATAGCTCTTGAAGGAGACGAGGAGTATACGCTCAGAATAGGCAGGGAAGGTAAAGCTGAATCTATCGAAGCATCCACTGTATTGTTAGGTCAATCCCGGATAAGAAGGCCTGACCCTGTCACCGCTAATATTCTTGATTTTGATTACACCGATCGTACGCGCTTTTTTTGGCAGGTTTCTGAATCTGCGGCAACACACAACCTGTATGTGGATATCAATTACAGGGAACGTTCACCTGATACAAATGGCGTTTTTGAAAGTAAAAGCGTTACATGGGAGGTCGTCAAAAACCTGGAATCCAATTCAAGCGAGCCAACGCGTGTAGAGTATGAAGCAGAAGGATTGGGTTTTTATAATTTTTTGGCTGGTGCGATTCCTGTTGATGAAGATGCAGAAAGGCGCTTTGAAGATCTCACGGTGAGAGTGATTAGCGGGGGAGAAGAAATCAACAGTTTTGTTTCCGTTGGTGAAGCCAATCTGGGTATTACATCTACTCAGGATGTGCCGAGTTTTTCAAATATTCCGGGTGGTCGTGGTATTTTCAGTTCGACCAATACCGCATTTGTTGAAAATGTCACCATTTCAAATCCTACGCGAGACTCTCTTGTTAACGGTACCATTACGCGAGCATTAAATTTTACGAATTGATTTAATATCTCCTGAATGGACATTTTGTCATATCTGATGTTTCTTTTGTATGAAATGTCAGTCCATTCTACATGTTTTCCATACAAATTGGCATGAAAATCCAATGGCACAGCTATTGATCTTATTCATCTGAGAAAAACATTATCTAAAGAATAAATTTGAGAAATGGGTAAAATTATTGGAATTGACCTGGGAACCACAAACTCTGTGGTTGCTGTAATGGAAGGTAACGAGCCGGTCGTTATTCCTAACGATGAGGGTAGGAGGACGACTCCTTCTGTCGTTGCATTCCTTGATAACGGAGAAAGAAAGGTAGGTGATCCTGCAAAAAGACAGGCTATCACAAACCCTACCCGTACAATATCTTCGATCAAGAGATTTATGGGACACAGATATGATGAGGTATCTACGGAGATTAAAAGATCGGCCTACAAGATTGTGAAGGGTGACAACAACACGGTCAGGGTTGAGATTGAAGATCGCAAATACACGCCGCAGGAAATTTCTGCTATGGTTCTTCAGAAAATGAAAAAGACAGCGGAAGATTTCCTCGGACAAGAAGTGACGGAAGCTGTAATTACTGTGCCGGCATATTTTAATGATAGCCAACGACAGGCTACTAAAGAAGCTGGTGAAATTGCAGGATTGAAAGTGTCCAGAATTATTAATGAGCCAACCGCTGCAGCTTTGGCATTCGGACTTGATAAAAAAGATAAAGATCAGACTATCGTGGTTTATGACCTTGGTGGTGGCACTTTTGACGTTTCAATTCTCGAGCTTGGTGATGGCGTGTTTGAAGTGAAATCTACCAACGGCGACACACACCTGGGTGGTGATGACTTTGATGAGGTTATCATCGATTGGATGGCTGAGGAATTCAAGAAGCAGGAGAATATTGATCTTCGAAAAGACCCAATGGCCCTTCAGCGATTAAAAGATGCAGCTGAAAAAGCTAAGATTGAATTGTCTTCCTCTTCAGAGACAGACATCAACCTGCCATATGTTACGGCAGTGGATGGTGTTCCTAAGCACCTTGTCAACAAGTTGACGCGAGCTAAATTTGAGCAATTGGCTGATGCGCTTGTTGAGCGCACTCTTAAGCCATGTGAGGAAGCTCTGAAAGATGCGGGATTGTCTAAATCCGATATTGATGAAGTTATCCTGGTAGGTGGCTCCACACGTATCCCTAAGATACAGGAAACAGTAGAAAAATTCTTTGGTAAGAAACCTAACAGAGGAGTAAACCCGGATGAGGTAGTAGCTATTGGTGCATCTATCCAGGGAGGTGTTTTAAGCGGTGATGTTCAGGACGTATTATTGCTTGATGTTACGCCACTGTCCTTAGGTATTGAAACAATGGGAGGTGTATATGATGTTGTGATAGAATCAAACTCTACCATACCTACCAAAAAGACAAAGGTATATTCTACTGCGGCAGACAATCAGCCATCCGTAGAGATTCACATACTGCAAGGAGAGCGACCTATGGCTCAAGATAACAGGACGGTCGGACGTTTTATTCTCGATGGTATTCCACCATCACCAAGAGGTGTGCCTCAGATAGAAGTAACGTTTGATATGGATGCCAATGGTATTTTGAATGTCTCTGCCAAAGATAAAGGAACAGGCAAAGAACAGAATATTAGGATTGAAGCATCCACAGGTCTTTCTCAGGACGAGATTGCTCAGATGAAAGCGGAGGCTGCAGCCAATGCCGACCAGGATAAAGCAGCACGCGAAAAAGTGGACAAATTGAATACAGCTGACAATCTTATTTTCCAGACGGAAAAGCAGATGAGTGAATATGGCGATAAGGTTCCTGAAGACAAGAAGGCAGCTATTGAAGGTGCATTGGTTGAACTGAAAGAAGCTCACAAAATGCAGGATGTTGATAAGCTTGATGAAGCTATGAACAAAATGAATACTGCATGGCAGGCTGCAAGCCAGGATATATACCAGGCCAGTCAGGAAGGTCAGGCCGGAGCTGCCAATAATGGTGACGCTACTGCAAGCTCTGATAATGGCACTGAAGAAGTTACTGATGTCGAATTCGAGGAAGTCGACGATAAGAACTAGTCGGTTTGACTGAATACTAAAAAGGGTCTGTGATTAATTTACAGACCCTTTTTTTATTCGATGTGTTATATCCTTTTTTGGAATGATGCACGTGTTCTTTTTTCCGAAAACGTAGCGTATGCGTGCAAAGAGCTTGTAAAGTGGATCTCGAATAAATCTGGGCACTAAGAGCAGTAGCTTTAAAGCAGGCCATAATCCGGATAAGCTTGAGACAATTCGAATAACGGCATCTGAATGATAATAAACCTTACCATCTGCTGCCTTCAGTATGACTGTTGATGTCTCTTTGAGGTATACAGGATTTATATCTTCAAAGGATTCTGCTTGCTGATCTTGAATAGCAGCAAATCGGAAAATATCATGTTTGTCCCTTTTGGCGATGAATAGAACCAGCCAATGACAAACCATGCAATAGCCGTCAACAAAAACAATGTTTCTATATACGTGCTCCATGTGTTTTTGCTAACGGCTCTGATTTTCTATTGCTCGAGTAATTCGTCAAGAATTCTATCGGCCTTATAAATATATTTCATGGCCGCATGGATACCTCCTGCATGAACAGATACTGTTCGATTATGCTGCTCGTCATATATGAAATTTCCTGGAAGGGACTCTATATTTCCATCGAATATCAGTCCTACTGCTTCAGCATTTGCATTGATAAGCGCTGAACCTGAGTTCCCTCCTATGATATCATTGGTGGACACCAGGTTGAGCGGTGATTTCAAGAGCTCCATAGGAGGATTCATCCACTTTTCAGGTAATGACCAGGGGAATTCACCTTTATTACTGTAGTGTCGGTCGTATAAGCCAAAATACGTCGTGTTTACTGGGGCCTCAGTACCGTTATAATCATAGCTTTTAACACGCCCATCGGATATTCTGAGTGTGAATGTGGCATCAGGCGGCAAGGAGTTGCCGAACACTTTGAAAACACGGTTGGCAATTTTTGACTCCAGGGACCTTCTTTTAGGTGATGAGCTTCCAAATGCCTCAGCGGACTCCTGGTACCTCTTAACTATGATATCGGCAGCCCGGATCATAGGGTCTTTTGATTTATTCAGCTTTTTTTCCTTGGAGATGCATTTCATGGCGGCTTTTTCAGACTCCAGTATTTTTGACTTGTCGAATAAGTGGGCAACATAATCTTCAATGCCTTTGCTGTCTAAGAGCCTGGCGAGAGTATTATCTCCAGGGTAAATATCTTCTTTTATCTCTCGCAGTAACATTTGCATCAATTGCATTTCCTTCTCTTTATCCAGGGAGCCTGCCATTTTTGATATTTCAACTATAGCTGCCTCCTTGTCCTCTTCTGTTGCTTCCTCGTTGTCGAGATTGGCCTTTATCTGTGCCAGCATGTGTATCATTCTGAAAACATCGCCTCTCAGCGGGCTGGGTGCAAGATGTGATACAGCCCAAGAATGAGGGGTCAATCGAGCGTATTCTTTTTCCAGTTCATCCCAATAACTGATGCCCGGGGATTCCGCCTTTATGCGGTATTCCATCTGGCTTTTTCTTCCCATGAACTCCTTATTGTGAAGACCTTTCATAATTCCGCCATAGGCTTTGATCGAATTGGACAGGTTGTTGATGCTCCCTAGTAATTCCTGCGCCTCTCTTTCTTTTTCCGGTATATTCACCATCCTTTCATACTGAATCTGGAGAAAATCTCTTCTGTTAGTCAGCCAGTGAAGAAGGTATTTGTATCTGTGATCTCTGTCGTATTCCAATTGAGCATATGTCCTATAGCGCTCGGTTCTGCCAGGGTTCCCGACAACGAATACCGGCGTATCTTCCGATATGCCATCAGGGTTGAACTTGTAATAGAAGTCCGAAGTATTTAATGGGTTTCCGGATTCATCATAGGCTCTCCAAAAAGTAAAGTCAAGGTTATATCGAGGATAGGTAAAGTTGTCTGGGTCTCCACCATAAAATCCCAGGTCGTTTTCAGGGATTAATACCAACCTGATATCACTGAACTTTTTATATCCATAGATTGAATATTTTCCTCCTGAGTAAAAACTTACAGTTTGCAATCTCAGACCTTGCCAATCTTCCTTTTGTGCATATTCATTTGAAATTACTTCAAGAGCCTTTGCTGTTTTCTCTGCCTTGTCATCATCGTTTTCATATGAGCCGACGCGATCTTCAAGCATATCACTTATGTCTGCTACTTTGATCAATTGTTCCACAAAAAGATTCGGCACTTTCCGTTCGTCTGAGAGCTGCTTTGCATAGTACCCATTATTGTCAAAGTTTTCTCCTTCCATTTGTATCGATAATGCAACATCGCGAGAGCAATGGTGGTTGGTCATGATAAGGCCATCAGGCGATACAAAAGATGCAGAACACCAGCTTGCGAAACGCAATGAAGACTTTCTGACATCATCAAACCAGGCTTGATTGAACTCCATGCCGTATTCTTCTTCAAAATAACTTATAGGTGGATTTTCGAAAGTCCACATCCTTCCAAAGTCAAATGGGCTGGCCTCCTTTTCCTGTGCAAAAAGAGAAATTGTGGATAATAAAAATACAAATATGATTAATCTAGCTTTCATTTGATTTTGAGTTTTGGTAAGCGAATAGCGTATTTTTTTAAAATCTTACTACAAATATATTTTATTATGAGACAAGCTAAATTCCGCTCATGTATTTTGTCTTCTAAATAAAACTTTCAGATATTAATTTCTCTGGTTTAGCAATTCAAATTGCGATATATAGATTGCTGTTTCTGGCCCGATGTTAAAAAGGGCATCCAAAATGCTTAAATTTTGTACAAAAGCGTATCGATTGGAGAACACCTGGACATAGGTACTGGCCTTAACATATTCTGTAACATCATACTGCCTTAGGTCAATGCATTCAGGATAGTTGTCTATATATCTATCTGTATATTCAGGTAAGGGCAAAGACAATTCATTAAGGATAATGAACAGACTTTCCTGGGCCAAATCAAAGAGCAGGACGTGTTCTTTTCTGATAGCAGATTCTACTAGAGAGAAATAAAAATCGAAATAAGGTGCATTGGCATAGGCTGATCTAATTGCCTGTAAATAATCCTTCATCCAGTTTTCCGCGTAGGATATTTTTACTTCTGTGATGGGGGTTTTTGTTTTGCCTTTTCTCAAAGGAATAGATAAATTCATAGGGCCATTGGCGCTAAGAATGCGTGTGCGATTACGCATTGACCTTTTTTGATAGTTTTCATGCTTCTCGATGATTGGCAGATGGGTGTTGTACAGACAAAACATAGCGGCAGGTCCGAATATAGAGATTGGACACACAAGGTTTTTCTTAAGTCTTAAAGACTCCTTCATACAAGGGATAATAAATTAAATATCTTCACAAGCTACGTAATTTAACCAAGCTGAAATATTTACGATCATACCTGGATAACAGATGTCTTGATGCTCTGAACTATGATGCAAGACAAAATTATGGAATCACTGTTGTTATTCCGGCATACATGGAAAAGTATGATGTCCTTATGGATAGCTTGAGAAGTCTTGACTTTGCTGCGAAAAAGTATTCTGAAGCAGTTTCCGTATTAGTGCTTGTGAATGTAAAATCAACGGATGATTCCAAAGCAAAGCTCGAAGCCAAAGCTTTGTATGATAAATTGAGGAGTGTTAAATTTCATTTTGATTTTTATTGCTTTTATCATGAGATGGATATTCCATCGGCCGGCGTAGGGTATGCGCGCAAATTATTGATGGATTCGGCTTTTAGATCCTGCAATAGCTATGGGACTGATGGGCTTATTATTAATCTGGATGCAGATACCCTGGTTGATTGTCATTATTTCACTGAAATTCAAGATTGGTTTGATCGCAATCAGGATATGGAAGCCGGTAGCATTGCTTTCAGTCACAGATTTGATCATAATTCGACATCATCAGTGAAAGCGATTATCGACTACGAGTCTCATCTCCGATATTTTATCAATATGCAACGCCTGCTAAACTTACCGTTTGCATATCAGACTATTGGTTCAGCTATGGCTGTACGATCATTTGCTTATGCCAAGATGGGTGGCATGCCAGTGCGTCAGGCGGGAGAGGATTTTTATTTTTTGCATAAATACACAAAAAACTTTCGTTTGGGTGATATTAACGGTGCGATAGTGTATCCTTCAAATCGTTCCTCTCAGCGAGTTCCTTTCGGTACGGGGAAAGCCATTGAAAAAGCTTTGAGTGAAGAAACAATTATGAGTTATAATCCAAAGAGTTTTGAAATACTGGCGGCCTGGCTTTATCATCTATTAGCTTGGGAATCTTCGTTAAAAAAGACATACGATGATAAGTTGATGCGACAATACCAGGAGGTTTCAAATTTTGCACAGGAGTGGGAGAGAATTAAAAAGCACACAGCCTCAAAAAAGACATTGCTTAAAGCTTTCTTCAACTGGTTTGATGCATTTCGACTCATGAAATATCTTCATTTTATGAGAGACCAGGGATTCCATGATATAAGTACACAGGATTGTATGGCTTATGTACTTACAGAGTTGCAACTACCGGTTGATTCCAGCGCTCTTATTAATCTTGAACAATTAAGACAATATGATCAAAAGCAAAGATACAGGACTAGTGAAGAGCTGATCTGATTTTCAACTGGTCAAGTATTTCTGCTTCTTTTTCTACCCACCATGCCAATCTTTCATATACAGTATCATTGTCAAAATAATTCAAAGCCATTTTTACATAGATATGACCATGCTTGGCCTCTGATGTCCACAGCATTTTATAGAATTTTGCCATTTCAGGGTCTGTTTGGGCATTCGCCACCATTTTAAAACGTTCGGCACCCCGGGTTTCAACCAGAGAGGCTATAAGTAGCCTATCCATAAATCTTTCGTTCCTTCCTGAATGACACAGTTTTAGCAAAGCCTTTATATAGGGGTCTTCACCAATGGAATGACTTAGATTGATGCCCCTTTCTTCCATGATTTTATAAACCATCTGAAAGTGTTCTAGTTCTTCGATGCCTGTCTCTATCAATTCCGGAATGATTTCTTTTCTGTCAGGGTATTTGGCGACAAAACTCATGGCCATAGCCGACGCTTTTCTTTCGCAATCTGCGTGATCCTGTAAAAAGCTGTCAAAATCAGCCATAACAGCATCAATCCATTCTTGCTTGCTTTCGGATGCAAGGTCAAGTGTAAGCTTCATTATAGCTTATTAATCAGTTATTTAATTGAAAGATAAGGTAGAGAAGTATAATCAAAACGATGGTGACGTTAATACTCACCATGAAAAATTTTTTCTCTTGCTTTTTATTGACTGCTTCAGATCTCCTCTTTCTTCTCGATTTGGACATAGTTTTCAGTTTAACATCTTCTAATATAAAAAGTCTGGCAAAAATATCACTCAATTGAGTTCAATTATGACTTAGTGATGATGGTGTTGGTGACCCGCAGGTATTCCAGGAATCTTGTAGGTTGGTAATTCAATCAAGGCCACATTATCATTCTTTTCAGTGATGATATGTAGCGTATTTCTCTTAAGGCCAAGTATTTGCTCCCGGTGACCGGATGGCCATACAATATCCAGCGAAAGTGGCTTTTCGTTTTCCTGAAGGCTGAAATTTTTTATAAAAGGATTTTCACCAAAACTGCTCGAATTGGAGATGCTGCTGTGATATTGTGTTATTATTCCTTTCAATTGGGTTTTAAGTATAATCCTGGTGCCTAAAGCAGCTTTGTTTGATGCAGTACCCTGCAATTTAAACTTGACCCAGGCAGAAACTTTATGTGGATTTTCAAATAGAGCATTAAAAAATACATCGCCTTCATATGCTCCTCCCAAAACGCAATATACATCTTCGTCGCCGTCATTATCTATGTCAGCAAATGATACGGCATGTCCTTTCTGTATGTGTCCAAATCCACCCTGTGTAGTTACCTCAGTATATTTGCTTCCTTCGATATTTAGGAACATGCGGTTAGGGATAACGGCTTTGTAATCCGGTTCTCCCGTAGCCAGATATATGTCTGGGAGGTTATCAGCGTTTATATCTCCGAAGTTTGCACCCATAGTAAAGCAGGGCGTATCAAAACCATAGGACACACTTTTATCAATAAACCCACCTTTTTGATTGTTTATGTAAATTTTAGGGGGTGAGGTAGAGAAAGCTTTACCATTGATGGCTTTTGTCCATTCTGAGGCGTACTGATTATAGTTACTTGTTGAATATCCCGAAACAAAAATGTCATCCCAACCATCATTATTGGCATCAAAAAACCAGCAAGGAAAGCTTTCCATTGGTTCGTTTACACCAAGTTCATTGGCCTTGTTTACAAATTTCAGTTCACCGGTTTCGGTCAATTGATTCTGTAAAAGATAGTTGGGTCCTTTAAGAACGGAGATATAAATGTCCATATCTCCGTCATGATCATAATCTGAAGTTGCTGTGCCTTTGCAGTATAACATCTGGGCCGCTCCAAGTTCCTGGGCATTATTGATAAAAGCCTTGCCATCCTGATTAATGTAGAGTTCGTTTGGGTGGGCTCCAGCTGTACTGGACTCATTAGCGATGTACAGGTCCAGGAAGCCATCATTATTAAAGTCTGCCCATACAGCTGTTTGCGTCGGGTGAGCTGCTGACAGTCCTGTTTCGTATGTTACGTCCGTAAAGCTTTCATCGCCATTGTTGCGCAACAGTGAATTTGGTGGTCCCTGTTTCAGCCAGCCACCTCTTAAAACATATAAGTCAAGAAAACCGTCATTGTTATAATCTGTGTGAATCAAATTAAGACCCCCAGTGATGCCTTGGAGTAGTTCGGCATTGTTTTCTTCGAATTCTCCATTTCCTCTGTTGTAGTATATTTTAATAGGATGAAGCAGCGACCAGGAAGATATGGCAATGTCAAGCAGGCGATCGTTATTGAAGTCATCTATGACAACGCCGCCGGATAATCGATAATCATCGATACCAAGTTCTGCAGCTTTATTTTTGAAGAACGGAATAAGATTAGGGCTTTCTTTTCCGGTCATTTTACGCAAATACGGGGTAGGTACACCATCCGGGTATTGTCCTAATGTCATATAGGCAAGATTGAGGATGTATATAAAATTCTCATCTTGCGGATTCGATCTAAGGACCTCAAGAATCATTTCAATAGCTTTCATAGAACCCTCTTTTTGAATGTGCATGGCTTCGTCCGATAAGGGTATAATACATGAAGTAGGGCTGTGGTTATCCTGGCAATTGGTCTGTTCTCCAAGTCGCAAATAACATACGGCCAGGAATTCATTGATCATTCTTATCCCGGCTGCATTAGCAGGATTATTCACCTGGGCGATCATGTTTTTCAAGGTTTCAAACTCCTGGATAGCCTTTTGGGTATTGCCAGCAAGTAGCTCTTCCATAGCAGCTCTCATTTCAAGACTTGCGCGTTGATTCGGATTGGCCTGGGCTGCCTGGCTTTTGAAAGCATGTGCTCTTTCAGCATTCTTGTAAGGAGATGCCAGGGGACTTAGATTTTCATAGAAGGTTGCAAGCTTTGTCGCCATGTGCTTGGTGCCCTCATCAGGGGCAATAACTTTCCCGGTATCAGCTATTGGTGTTTGCCCAGATTCGTTAATACAAGCTGCCATGATTGAGAGGCATATGACCGTGCAAAGGAGCTGCTTCATGGTGTTTTTTCTGTTTTTCTCACCAGCGTCTCTTCTTATTTTCATAGTAGTCAACGATTCTCTGATCTACCATTATGTCGGAAGGGCTGATTTTTTTCTGCAATATAATACCTTCAAGCGTTCTGCAGCGACTTAATGCTACATAGGTTTGGCCGTAGTCAAAGGCACCTTTTCCAAGGTCGATAATAATATTATCAAATGTTTTGCCTTGAGATTTATGGATCGTGATGGCCCATGCCAGACGCAGCGGGTATTGTTTGAAGGTTCCTGTTGTATTTGTGGTAAATTTTTCAGGATTTGAAGAGTCTATTTCGTACCGTATCATTTCCCATTCTTCCCTTTCTACTTCTATGTATTTAATTTCACCTGATTCCGAGCTGGCCACAACTACTTTGTCATAGTCCAGTTCTACGACCCTTCCAAGTGTACCGTTTACAAATCTACCTTCCTGGTCATTCTTGACAAACATGACCTGGGCATCGACTTTCAACCATAAAAACTGATCTGTTGGAAAGTTGGATGGACTGAAATTTCCGCTTATAGAGGCGGTATATTCGAAGCTCTGATGCGATATTTGTTTGAGCATTTCTGAGTTGATCTTGTTGACCTTAGCATTCGTTGCGCAAAGGGTTATGGCTAATTCATTCTCTTCAGCCTCTGCCTGGTAACGCTGATTGATTTCTTCAAGATCATCATAATCGAATTGTCTTGTCCTTATGTTGTCAAGGAGATTAATGAACCGTCTTTCTGTTTGCCTGTAAACGGTATGCAATTCAATCATTCTTAGTTCAAGAGAATCTCTGAATACCTGCGCCGCAAAAAAATATGGACTGCCATATCGTTCTTGTATGAGTTGTTTTTCAAACTGGGATGCAACGACAGGTGGCAGCTGAAAGAGATCACCAAAGACAATCAGTTGAACACCCCCGAATGGTCTTGGTTCCTCAATGTTATTCCTGAGGAAGATATCAATGTTATCCATCATGTCGGCGCGAACCATAGATATTTCATCTATGATCAGAACTTGCAGCTTTTTGTAAAACTTGTGGTTTCTTCTTTTTCCCAATTCCGATCCATCCATCAGTTTAGGGGGGAAGCGAAAAAACGAGTGAATAGTTTGACCTCCAACGTTCAGAGCTGCAATGCCTGTTGGGGCAAGAATGGCTACATTTTTACGAGTTGTTCTCTTGAGGATGCTTAATAAAGTGGATTTACCAGTGCCTGCACGTCCAGTAATAAAAAGGTTCTCACCCTTTTCGACGAGGTCAAGAATGGCGTTAAACTCTTCATTGATTTGTTTGGGTAAATTCTTTATGCCGGCTATAATTTAAATCCAAAGATATAATCATAATTAATTAAAATTGAATTAAGCTTCAATAGGTATCTTAGTAAAAAGTTTTATCATGCCTCTTCGATTTTTCTTATTGTTTTATAGTCTCTTTTTAATGTCTTGTTCTGATAATGATACCAAAATGATAGATAACGATTCAGATCAAATGGACGATATGGACACGATGGTGGATGCTTTTGAAGATACCTTAAGGATCACTTCCTATAATATATCAATGTTTGGCAGTGCAGAAGGTCAAATTGCGGATCGAATGAATCAGCCAAATCAATATACGCGTTACAAGAGGATAGCTGCTGTGATTCAAAGGGTGCGTCCTGATATTTTGGTATTGATGGAATTTGATTATGATGCATCAGGAGAGGCCTTGAAAAATTTTAACGACAAACTACTCTCGGTGAGCCAAGCCGGTGATTCAGCTATACATTATGATTATGATTTTCAAATCATTTCAAATACAGGTGTTCTTTCCGGTGTTGATTTAGATGGCAATGGAGACGTCAGCTTGCCAGAGGATGCCTTTGGTTTTGGTAATTTCCCGGGACAATATGCAAGTGCTGTATTATCTCGTTTCCCATTGGACACATCAGCTCTACGTAGCTATCGCAATTTTTTATGGAGGGATATGCCGGGGGCCTTATTGCCTCAGAATTCAGATGGAAGCTCTTATTATTCTCAGGAGGCCCTGGATCGATTTCGACTGTCATCAAAGAATCATGTGGACCTTCCTGTTATCCTTACAGAAGATGAGACTTTACATCTTTTAATATCTCATCCTACGCCTCCTGTATTTGATGGTGATGAAGATCGTAACGGAAAAAGAAATCATGATGAAATCCGCTTATGGGTCGATCACATCAATAATGCGTCATACCTCACAGATGATCTGGGGCAGTCAGGCGGCTTGCCCTCCAATGCTAAATTTGTTGTGCTGGGTGATTTAAATGCTGATCCAAAAGAAGGCGATTCCTACAATAATGCCATAATGCAATTGCTTACAGATCCGAAAATTAACCAGGAAATAGCATTGGGAACTTTGATTCCTTCGAGTAATGGGGGTCTGGATGAGGGATCTGGTGCTGATCCTGAAAATGACACCTCCTTTTTTGGGTTGAGAATAGACTATGTGCTTCCATCTTCCAATATCAATGGCTTATCATCCGGTGTATTTTGGCCATCTGAAAACGAAGATTTATATGCTATCGTCACAGACCGGAGAGCCTCGGATCACTTACTGGTCTGGGTTGATCTGACTCTAAATTAGACTGAAGCTTAACATCCAGCCCCCTTCATAGAATATCATATATATTTTTTACATATAAACTGATCATTTGGTTAAATTTGACTTCACAAGAATTATACTATGAAGTCTACATTTACTCTATTCCTTTTGATATTCGCATTGCAAATGGCCTCTGCTCAATGTGATGATTTGTTTTTCTCAGAATATGTCGAGGGCTATGCCAATAATAAAGGTCTTGAAATTTATAACCCAACAGGTCAAGCTGTAAACCTTTCAGATTACGCTATTGCACGAGCAAGTAATGGGTCGACAGCGCCTGCCTCTAATCAGATTATCTCCTTGCCCGATGTTATGCTTGAATCGAATGATGTATTTGTTGTAGTCGTGGACTTAAGAGATACAGCACTTTGGGATTCCCAATTTGATAAACCTGTATGGAATGGCTACAATTTGATCGATACTCTTTTTGATGCGGTTACAGGTGAAGCTATTACGGATAGCTTGGGAAATGTCATTTTCGGGCCTCAGTATACGGATACAGGCTCGGCCCTTTTTGGTACAGAATACAATGAGCGATATGATATGCAATGCAAGGCGGATGCTTTTCTATGTCCGGATTATGATCAGAATAACACGATGTACTTCAACGGCAATGATGCAGTCATATTATTAAAAGGTGATCAAATTTCACCTACAGGGGATAACATTATTGACGTCATCGGTGTAATCGGGGAAGACCCTGAAGAGACAATAATGGAAGATGCCTGGGTTAATGATGATGGTTTTTGGGTGACCAAAAACAGGACATTGGTTCGAAAAGAGGGTGTTACCTCAGGCAGGAATAATCTTCAGGATGTTGTTTTCGCTCTGGGAGGTACTTTCAAGGGAGAGGAATGGTACAGTTACAGAAACAATAGTTTTGAATACCTGGGCATACACAACAGTGTATGCAATAATGTGGATATGCCAAGTCAATATTCTTGTTCAGAAGGACCTATTACTGCAATTTATAGTCCGACGGGACTCAAGTTTAATTTGTATCCAAATCCTTTTGAATCAGGCCAACTCACAATTGAAACCGAACACGCATTTAGTGTTTTCGAGTTATACGATATGCTTGGAAGAAGGGTATATACGCAAAGCCTAAACGATGTGTCGCGTATTCATAATATCACATTAGCTGGTTTGGAAACAGGAATGTATTCTGTCAGATTGTTGAGCGGTGATAAGTCATGGGCTGTGAGTCCATTACTTGTGAAATAGTGCCTTGTTCTGATTCTTTACAAGCTTAATGATCCTATAATGATTTCATGTTTATCTCGGTTTTATGTAATCTTGATATTTGTTCTGGCTGTATCGGGTAGTACTCTGTATTCTCAAAACCCTAGTAAATACAATGTAAAGGGGAAAGTCGTAGATGCCTATACCGGAGATGTGCTCATCGGTGCTACCGTCAGTACTTTAAGAGATGGTACGACCTCAGATATTGAAGGCAACTATTCATTATTGCTGGAAGAAGGGTTGTATGAATTGGAGGTGTCTTATGTCGGCTATAAATCAAAGATCGAATCTTTTGAACTCAAGGATAATATGCAATTGGACTTTTCCCTTGAAACTGATGCTATTTTGTCCGAAGTCATTGTTACAGCCGATATCGCTATTGAAAGAGAAACTCCTGTTGCATTTTCCAATATTCCTACAATAAAACTGGAAGAGCAGCTGGCTGCTCAGGACATACCCATGATTCTAAATACAACCCCTGGTGCCTATGCTACTGAAACAGGAGGTGGCGATGGGGATGCTCGGATATCTATCAGGGGATTTGATCAGCGTAATATAGCTGTCATGTTAGATGGTATCCCGGTTAATGATATGGAAAATGGTCGGGTATTCTGGTCAAACTGGTTTGGCTTAGACCTTGTGACTCAAACTATGCAGGTGCAGCGGGGTCTTGGAGCATCTAAAATATCTGTTCCATCAGTAGGTGGGACTATCAATATACTCACTCAGGGTATTGATTCGGATAGAAGTATTAGATTCAAACAGGAATTTGGAAATAACGGCTTCAGCAGAAGCACATTTGGCTTTAACAGTGGTCGATTAAATAATGGCTGGGGCATTTCAACGGCCTTATCATATAAAAGGGGAAATGGTTGGGTTGATGGTACTTTTACAGAAGGATTTTTCTATTACCTGAGACTTGATAAACAGTTCGATAAGCATTTAATTAGTTTTTCTGCTTTTGGTGCTCCGCAAGAGCACGGCCAGAGGCCTTTCTCTGCACCAATTGCACAAGTTGATTCCGGATTTGCGCGTCAGCAGGGTGTCCCCGTATCTGTCCTTGAGGATTATAACATTGTTGACCAAGGCAGGCGCTACAATAGTCATTGGGGTTATCGAAATGGTGAGGTGTTTACATCTCGGAAAAACTACTATCATAAGCCCCAGATTTCATTAAGGCATAGTTTTCAGATATCTGAAAAAATATTTCTGTCCAATGTTGCTTATTTATCTATTGGTTCTGGTGGTGGCACATCACCTGATGGAGCCAGCTTTGAACGTACACCAGATAATCAGATAGATGTAGAGAAAGCCATTGAGAACAATCAGCCAACCATTTTTAACCCGGATGGCAGATCAAATACAATAATCAGAGCCAGCGTCAATAATCATTTTTGGTATGGCTTATTATCGACAGTCAAATATGATATTTCAAAAAACTGGATCTTTTCTGGCGGGCTTGACGGGCGTTCTTACAAAGGTGATCATTACCGACAGGTATATGACCTTCTAGGTGGCACTGGATTTCGTTCCCAAAATTTACAAGAAGGCGACAAGTTTGATTACTTCTATACAGGTTCAGTAGATCAGATTGGTAGTTTTGGACTGTTGGAATACAAAAAGCAAAACTTATCCAGCTTTGTTAATGTATCCCTAGCGCACAGTATTTATGGATTCGAAAATCACTTTACTGACTTTGTTTTGGATGATGTAGGAGTTAATACCTATACGGTTAAATTAGGAGCTAATTATGACCTGGATCAAAACTCAAGTGTTTTTATAAATACAGGTTGGTTGAGCCGGGCGCAGCGATACAGCAATGTGATAATTACAAATTTCTGGACACCGGCAGTGGATGCCCAGTTGGCTAATAGTTATGAGAATGAAAATATAAAAGCCGTAGAGTTGGGTTATACTTTTAAGAGTCCTAAGTTTTCACTGAACTTTAACTCATACTATACCATATGGGGCAATAAGCCCCTGGATAGACTACCAACCATTGCAGAGGATCCGGGTGACCCTGAATCAGACAGAATTCCTGTCAATATACCCGGGATAGATGCCGTGCATAAGGGAATCGAAATTGACTTTGCCTATAAGCCTACGTCAAGGCTCACTATTGAAGGACTGAGCTCTATCGGCGACTGGAAATGGAATTCTGGACAAACTGTTATAGGCGTCCTCCCCAACGGGGTAAGTTATGAATATGCTTTTGATGCCAAAGGAGTACATGTGGGTGATGCAGCACAGTTGCAGATAGGAGGACAATTCAGGTATGAACCTATTGATCGATTATATTTTACATTAAGGACAACTTACTTTGGAAATCATTATGCCAGTTTTCAACCGGAAGATTTGCAAGGAGCCGATGCAGGACGGGAGTCCTGGAAAATGCCGGCCTATACCACAAGCAATCTCCATGCTGGCTATCGCTTTAATTATCTTTCTATACGTTGGGCTGTCCGCTTGAATATGATTAACCTGTTTGATACAATGTATGTCTCTGATGCCAGAGATAATGATGATTTTAATTCACCGGCATTCAAGGATTTTGATGCCAAATCAGCGTCCGTCTTTTTTGGACAAGGCAGACGCTGGAATCTTTCGGTCCAAGCTAATTTCTAAAATGCATGAGAGTTTTTACACTAAGTTTACTAGTAATTATTACCCTTTTTCAATGCAAATTGTATGCACAACAAAGCATTGCAGATGCCAGGTCAATGGGAGAGGGAGAAGAAGTGATCGTTGAAGGCATTGTGACCAACGGTTCTGAATTGGGCATCATTCGATATGTCCAGGACAATACAGCTGGCTTGGCAATTTATCCAGGCTCGGGCTCCGTAGGTGATTTTCCTGGGGAGGTTCAGCGTGGTGATATTGTCAGGGTTCGGGGACCACTTAAATCCTTTAATGGTTTGCTCGAAATAGATCCTGTCCTGGAATATACAATCTTAAGTTCCGGAAATACTTTGCCAGCGCCTCTTATGATCACGCCGAATGATATAGAGGAAGAACTTGAAGGCCAGTTGGTTCAGCTTATAGATGTCACTTTTGAAGAAGGGGGTTCTGTTTTTGGCGTTGGCAATTATAGCTTCAGTTCGAATGGTCAGGAATCTGAGATTTATATCAGGAGTAATCACCCTTTAATAGGATCTGATATTCCATTAGCGAATGTCCAGTTGACCGGTATCGTTTCACAGTTTAATTCCATTTATCAATTATTGCCACGAGATAGTGATGATATACTTGTCGTTGATAATTTCTTTCTGACTTCTGCTCCCGAGCAAAGTAATTTAACCACTTCTGGTTTTACTGTTCGCTGGACAACAAATGTTCCGGCTAATTCAATAGTCAGATATGGATTGACGCCTAATTTGGGTGAGGAATTGGTTGTTGATGAAATGAAAACAGAGCATGAAATAGTGCTTGCATCATTAGAGCCTGGCGAATTCTATTATGTTCAAATTGCTTCATCAAATGGAAACTCAGAAATACAGGGACCTTTAGAGTATTATGCTACGGCATCACTTTCATCAGGTGAAATGCGTATATATTTTAACCACCATGTCAATGCCAATGTGTCTGAAGGGCATTATCCGAATGGAACAAGCAGTGCTGAAATAGAGAGAGTTCTTATCGATGCTATCGATGCAGCAGAGAACAGCATTGACGTTGCAGCTTATAATATTAACAGGAGGACGATAGTAGATGCACTCACGCGTGCTTATGACAGAGGTGTCCAGGTAAGATATATTGCCGATAATGAAACCGCTAATTTGGCGCTTTCAAACCCTACGCCACCTTTTTCAATACTCCGCGGCAATAGCGAGGGCTTGATGCATAATAAATTCATTATCATAGATGCAGCTGATGTGGATAAGTCTTGGCTTGTATCAGGTTCTATGAACTTTACAGAGCAGAATATAGCAAGGGACTATAACAATATGATTCTTATTCAGGATTATTCCTTATGTCAGGCATACAGAATCGAGTTTGAAGAAATGTGGGGATCTGTTGGAGATTTTCCTGGAATATTCAACGTTCGTTTTGGATCGAGTAAGGAGGACAATACGCCACATCTATTCTCCGTAGGAGGAGTAGCTATAGAATCTTACTTTTCACCCAGCGATAATACAACGACTCAAATAGCACGGGAAATTGAGGAAGCGAAAGATATGGTTTCGTTTGCACTCCTAACATTCACCAATAATACACTCGGTTCTGCTGTTCTTGATGCGCACAGACGCAGTCTTGACGTTCGGGGTATAATTGACAACATATCGGATACGGGTTCTGAGTATGATTACCTACAAGCGAATGGTGTTGAAGTCTCCCAGGATTTCACCAGCAAGCAAACACATCATAAGTATTGTATACTAGATGCTTTTCCCGGTGCAGACGACCCGATTATAATTACGGGGTCTCACAATTGGTCTGCGAGTGCAGAGACCCGAAATGATGAAAATACTTTGATCATTCATGATGCTATTGCGAGTAATGTTTTCCTCCAGGAATTTGAAGCGAGGTGGTGCGAGGTTATGGGAGGAGCGAATTGTACAAGTTCCAGTGACCTAATTATTCTTGATCCAAATGGAGTGATCAAAGTTTACCCTATACCTTCGCAAAATTTTATTAGTCTTGAACTACAGTCTGATATAAAAGGTCGTGCAGCATTTGAAATTATTGATCCTTCTGGCCGACTTCTTGAACTGAGGATACTAAATGATTTACACAGAGGACAAAAACTGAATTTTAATATAGCTCATTTGCCAAGCGCTCATTATTTCTTGCGTATGATTGATGGCAATAAACTATATGTGATTGAGTTTGCTAAAATCTGATTTATTGGTTAAGGATAAGGTCTTTCGCTTACAAAATATTGATCTTAATAATTTCAGGTCCGCATTTAAGATAAATACAGATGGCGTTCTTTTGGCGGCTTGGGTCAGAGACTTCCTGGGTACGGAATCTGTTCTTGAAATAGGGACAGGGACAGGCGTTATCGCTTGTATTATCAAATCCTGCAAGCCCTCCGTACGGCTTGATGCCATTGAGCCCGATCGCAATTCCTATTTAGAAGCCCTTAGTAATTTCGAGCAAAATGGGTTCGAAGATATAAAGCTTCGGTGCTTGACTGTGCAGGACCTGATCACGCAGAAAGCACTGAAGCATTATGACTGTATAGTCTGTAATCCACCTTATTTCATGGACTCTACCTTGCCAATGGATAGCTCACTATGGAATGCAAAACACAATATCAGTCTTGGCGCTGATAAACTTGCTGAGGCGGCTTCTTTGCTGTGTGTGCCAGGTGGAAGAGTATACCTAATCGTACCATTCATTGATTCAGGTCTATGGCAAAAACAATTTTACGCAAACAGTTTTGAACTAGCAGAACGAAAGGATGTTAAGGGAAGGGAGGATAAGCCTTTTATAAGGTCATTGCTTTGTTTTAAGTTGGGATCGGTACATTCTGCTCGCTATGATTCCATTACGCTCTTTGAAGATGATAATCGAAAGCGTTCTGATGATTACAATAAATTAGTAGGAGACCTGTATCTGAAGTGACTTAGCGAATGACCTGGAATAAAGCAGAGTATTGAGCTTTGGGATTGGATATCTGAAATACATAGTTGCCTGCCGATAGACGTATGGAGTTGTAATCGATAACCAGAGAACCATTTTCAAAGAGTGGTGGAGCAAAACTTTCTTCATACCATAATTTACCGGACATGTCATAAATTGACAGGGTATGCGAGTCAATGACATCCGATTGATATGTGAGTGAAATATACGCTGGTGGTGATTGCTCGGCAATGAAATTCGGAGTGACTTGAAGCTTAAGGTTTTCAATATCAGGACTTCCGCACACACTTCTCAATTGAAGCATTGATTTGAAAATATTGAGTCTTCCTCCGGATAAAGTTTGCGACAATTCCGGTATCAGATCAACACCATTAATTAAAGACGATTTTATGACCCGCGCATATTCCATAGGGTTGTCAATTGTCAATGAAGACAGGACAGGGCATGGCAGACTGGCAAGTAGTCCGATGGCGCCAGTTACGTGAGGTGCTGATGCAGATGTGCCGCTAATCGTTTCATAGTCATTGCCTATACTGGAACTGATGATTTTTTCTCCGGGGGCCCCAAGATCAACAGAATGATCTCCATAGGCGGACTGGATCACCTTTTTATCAAATTGATTGGTGTTTGTAACGGCAATAAGAAATTCGCTTTCACATAATGTAGGCAGATCGCCTTCAACTTCTACGTCGATATCTTCATTGGCTACTGCGATGACGGACAGTATACCGACAGTGCCAAGTAATTCATAGGCTTCACACCAATCCGGAAAGTCTTCAGGAAAAAGATATTTAAGGCCTCCCGAGAAATTACAAGCGACAATGTTAGCACCGCTTTTACCTCCTGATTGTATGTATCTGAGCTTAAACTCATATACATACTCCATACTTTTAATTACCTCACCTATATTGGATACGCCACTAACAATGAGTAAGCTTGAATCCCAGTTTAATCCGGCTATACCTATGCCGTTATTGCCTTTTGCTCCTATTATGCCTGATACCTGTGTGCCATGCTTTACTCCGGCATGGTTGGGACTATCCGTTTGAATATTGATGCCCATATTGTCATCAATAAACCCATTACCATCATTGTCAATCCCATCGTCAGGAATCTCTTGATCGTTTACCCAATAATTGTCTCTAAGGTCTTCATGTTGCAAATCATACCCATCGTCAAGAATAGCAATTACAACATTGTTTTTATCCGAGTCAGGTCGGCCTGTTGTCTGTTGCCAGGCTTTTCCTGCTGATATTATATCAAGGCTCCATTGGTCTTCCACAAAAAAATCATCTGGCACCCTGTTTCTTGTCTGCAGTTTTAAATTAGGCATATAGCTGATGGCCCCTGGTTCACTGCCAATTATTTTTTCAATGTCAGTTTCTTTCTTAAATTCAGAGAACTTGAATTCAAATATGTTAAGATGTTTACTTATCAGGTTCCGAGATACAATAGCATTATCCAGAGACTTGTTGTTAGGTGATTGACTTGTGGCATATCGTACCAGCCAGCTGTCAAACGACTGACTGTGGCCATACGATGCTGAAAACAGGCATATAGCAGAGAGTAATATTTTAAAGGATTGACACATTCTAAAGTATAAGAGCATAAATGTGGATGCTCATTAATTGTTCAGATACGAAACTAATATATATTAAAGATTTCAGCTGGAATAATGCCAGGGTATGTCGCTGTCATATCTTATCTGTCAACCAGTATAATAGAGTCATCTCTACATGCTATTCTTGAGATGTCATCAATCTTATAAATGTCAAGATTGCATACGGTTTGCCAGTTGCCAGAAGGATCTGAAAGGCGGAATATCATTAGTTCACTTCCTTTCCCACAAATCAGGGTATTGTCATCCAGGAAATCAAAGTCCTCTAAAGCTTCGGGTAACTGAATAATACTTTCTATTTTATTGTTCGGGATATCATATCTTTTAATAAACCAGGAGTCTGCATTTATTTTGTGAACAAAGTATAATTGGTCTTCTTTCACTTTAAGTGTCCGGCCTATTTTGTCCAAAACCACTTTTCTCTGACCTGTTAAGGCATCGGCGATGGAAAGATAAAACTCATTATCACCTTCAATAAGAAATAATGCCAGCTTATTTGAATTTAACCACTGATGATACCCTATATTGCTCGTTTGGTTGAGAAGCCTTCTGCCTATAGAAATTTCTTCCTGTTCATAAAGCATTAATACCTGTGAGGATCCATCCATTTCCACCCTGACGCAAGATATAAAATCTTTGCCAGGAACAGGGGTAGGAGAGTACTCGCTTTCAGGGGTATAGGTGATCCTTTTAAGGGTTTTTGTTTGAAGGTCCATCATGGCTATTTCGGTGGGCTCACTGTAGTAATCTGTTGTGAAATAGATTTTATCATTATTCAGAAATGATGGTTGATTGTTGTAACCCTTTGGATTGAAACTGCTTAAATAGGATGATTCAGTTAATTTGATTTTATCTTTTTCCAAGATGTACTTAAAATAGTACATATTGCTATTAGGTAATTGAGCTATAGTAAGGGCAGGTATAAGAATTAAAGCAATATGTAGGATAGACTTAATCAATATCTGCTGATTTAAACATCCTGCTGAATCGTATACCATCTTTAAGTGAAGCATTTTTTGTAGAAAACCATATGAACAGAGGCTTTCCTACGATATGGTCATGAGGGACAAAACCCCAGGCCCTGGAATCTTCACTGTTGTGCCTGTTGTCACCCATAGCCCAGTAGTAGTTCTGTTTGAAGGTGTATTCTCCGGCTTCCTGTTGATTGATGATAATCTTTGAACCTTTGATTTCAAGATCATTATCCTCATAAACATCTATTACCCTACGATACATAGAGATGTTCTCAGGTGTCAGGCTTATTGTTGCGCCCTTTTTTGGAATCCACACAGGTCCATAATTGTCTACGGTCCATCCCGGATAATTTTTAGTATCATGCGGGAAAAGCTGTTCTCCTTGTGGTGTATTGACTATGGGAGTAACGGCTACACCATCGCCCAATTCCTTTAACTTGGCTACTTGCAGGCTGTCGAGGAAATAAATGGCTTTCCCACGGCTATCTGCCCGTATATCAGCATGGTTCTGAGCAATATCGTATTTGTCAAGAAATTGCTTGCTGATACCACTTTTAGGTGGATTGATGTAGTATCCAAAACGCATTTTCTCAGGGTTCTTTGCTTTTTTGCCATTCACGTACACCTGCCTGTCAATAATTTGTATTGAATCGCCTGGTAGGGCAATACATCTTTTGATGTAGTGGTCTTTCTTATCAATGGGTCTGACTACATAATCCTCTTTTTTGACTTTTTGCCACAACTCTCTGTCAGGAATGGCTCCATCGGAGCGACGTGCTTGTCCCACTGTATATGACCTTTGGCTTGTTATGTATACACTGTCACCTACAGGCCAGTTGAAAACGATCGGTTTGTTTCTGTCAATTTCTTCAAATGCAGGCAGTCTGTTGTACTTCAGACAAGGCTTCCTGAAATAGGATTCTGTCCCAAGGCCTGGTACACGATTGTGCAATAGAGGCACCATAGCGATTGTCATTGGTGTCCTGATACCGTAGCTTGCCTTACTGACAAATAAGAAATCTCCAACCAATAATGACCCTTCCATTGATGGTGTTGGTATTACGAATGCTTCAATCAAGAACATTCGAATGAAAGCTGCTGCAAATACAGCAAAAACTATTGACTCTGTCCATTCTCTCAGGAAAGACTTTTTGTAAGGGTTCTTGGATATAAGGCGTTCTAACTTTTTCTTATCTCCGGCTTTTTCTGCCTTTTTCATCTCATCCATGTAATCCCTTTCCATTGTGACATTAGGGCCTAAGTACTTGTCGCTGTCTTTTTTAGATATGAGATAAAAAATGACAGGGGCACAAATTACAGCCAACGCACTATCTCCAAAACCGTATCTGCCAAATGACCTGACAAGGTTTACGGCCATACCACAGAAGATGAATATATTGAGGATAGGGATAAGTAGCATGAGTGACCACCAGGCAGGTCTGCCGATAATCTCGCACCATTTGATGAAGTTTTTTCCCGGGATTAACCCATCAACAGCAGCCAGATCCGCTTTTGGGAAAAGAAGGTAAAGGCTGAGGCTAAGAAGCACATAAAATATAGCTAAGTATAGTACCAATATCACGTTGAAAATTTTTTACAAAGATAATAATCGACTTGTCTTGGACCAGATTATTTAGGACAAGTACGGATTTTTATCTGACCAATAACGAATTATATCAATCCGTATCAAAGCGATAGCCTATATAGAATTCGAAACCTGGACCCGCATTAAAGACGGGGCCAGCATTGAAACCAGCAAGGACGCCTATCCGGAGGCTTGAATATCTGCTTCCTACATCATCGAGAATTACACCTCCATAAAAGTTGAAATCATTGTTAGAAGAGTAGTTAATTCCTGCCCAGAAAGTCTCTTCCATTTCATATTTAATTCCGAGCAGGATATTTATGATCTCTGGATTTACATAATTGACCTGAACGCTTGGCTCCAGGTAATAGTCATAATTGAAAAACTTGTTGCCAATATTGAAAAAATAGTGGCGTTCGCGTGGTGCCGAGCCTGATTCAAGTAATAATTCGGACGGCAGTAACTGTAATGTTGAGGCACCTATGTAAAAAATATCATCACGACTCCATTCTTCGGTGTTGGAAAAATAGGCAAAGCCAAAGCCTACACTGGGATTGAATTTAGTTTGGGTGGCTGCACTTAACAAAGGATCATCCATCTCATTTACAACTTCTCCATTGGGGTTAAATCTATACTGATAAAAGTATCCGTTTATCCCCAGGGCTAAATGGTCGTCGTCTTTAAACACTTCCTTCAGCATATAGGAATAGTTTAATTGAAGCCCCATCTTTGATATCGGTCCGGTTTGATCTCTCATGATCATGAGTCCTCCACTCATATTGAGATCAAGAAAAGGATATTGCAAGGAAACCAAGGCTGTATTCGGAGCATTATCAAATCCAATCCATTGCTTCCTGTAAAAGCCTGTGAGCTCAAGGTTTGTAGATGGAGCAGTAAATGCTGGATTCCAAATGTGCTGTAATTCCTGTAAGGGACTCGTCATTGGAATCTGTTGTGCTACTATTGGTAAGCTCCCTATCAAAAGAGCTGCTGCTATTATTAGGTTTTTCATATCAGTCTCGTAATAGGGTTATGCTTTTCTTGATTGTAAAATTCGAAAACTCAAGGATGTAGTAATAGGTGTCCGCCGGCAAGGGTTCTCCATCCCGGGTTCCGTCCCAGCGCTGACCGTCATTCTGATATCCTGACTTGGTATAGATGACATTGCCCCACCTGTTCATAACGGTTAATTTGTTTTGAGGGAATGCATCCAGTCCATTAAATTCAAGCACATCGTTACGACCATCGGCATTCGGCGTGATTATAGTAACAGCGGAGAGCACTGCAAAAGGATCATCCAACACACAGACCCGCACACTATCCTTTGCCTGACAGCCATTTTCATCAATTGCCGTAACAGTGAATGTAGTATCAGAAGGTATATTTACCGTAATACTCGCACGATTGGAAGGCCCAATGATGAATTCAGTATTGTTCCAGATATACTGTTGGGCACCGCTTGCAGTCAGCGTGATGTCGGCTCCGGAAACGGTGCACGTATCGCTGCCGGCATTTACAATTGGCAGAGGATTGACAATAACTTCAATGTCAAAGCTGGCAAAATTGTTTGGACAGTCATCTGTGACGCTTACTGAGTAATTTGTTGTTGCGGATGGACTGGCCACTGGATTCGAAATGTTTGTAGCGCTGAGACTGGAACCAGGATCCGACCATTCATAATATAAGCCACCATCGACTTTCAGTTCTGCAGACTCTCCAATGCATATGTTGACCCGGTCACTTAAAATACTTGCATTCAAAACAGGGTTGTAACTGATTGTGGCATTGGCTACCGTGCTACAACCATTATTATCTACTACCTCTACTGAGATATTCTGAGTAGTGAATTCATCCGCATTGTTATGCGCTAAATTAACAGTAGAACCATTTGCATTGATGCCTGTCCAGTTATATGCTGCAAATCCTGGATTCAACATTATTGTTTGCGTTTCACCAGGGCAAAGCTCTATATTGTCCAGGCTTATAAGCGGATTAGTATTTTCAATTACTCGTATCGATTGCGACAAGATGCACCCATCAGAAGACTCCACAGATACAAGATAACTGCCAGCTTGTGAAACTTCAATGGTATTTGTGTTTTGTGCTATCAGCTGACCAGAGCGTTCCCACCTAATGATACTGGCGTTTGTATTGACAAATAAATTGATTGAGGATCCTTCACAGAAGGCAGCACTGTCATCAATGTCTAGTGTTGGCGGTGTAAAAAACTGAAGGGTGACAACATCACTTGATGCGCATCCAAAACTATTAGTCATTTCAACAGTATAATTGCCGGGGTCACTGACATTAATTGAATTGCCGGTTTCGCCTTGCAGTTCAATGCCGTTATAAAACCAGCGGTATGTTGTGCCCGGTTCATCCGTCGTTTCAAGTACTACAGATTCACCAATACAGGCAGAAATATTATCCTCACCCAGATCTGCAAGTGGAATTGGATCGAAAAAGATATCAAAGCTTTCAGAACGTGGACAATCGATCTCATTATAACTAATGAATTCATAACTGCCTGTTTCACTGATATCCAATTCAAGGTCATTAGCTCCCTGGATAAGTTCTCCATCTTTTTTCCATTCAAAGCGTTGTCCATCACTCTGCGCTGTCATGGTGAAATTATCTCCGGCACATAGTTGTGGTACTGAAAGCAATTCTATTTCAGGCAAATCGTAAACAAGTACAGAAATTTCTGCCATGCTCTCACAGGATTGAGCGTTTGTGGCAATGACCAAATAAGATCCACCTTGAGTGATTTCATAGCTTGATGAAGTCTCTCCTGCAATCGCTTGCCCTGCTTCATACCATTGCAGATTGGCATTTTGATCTGTACTGATTTCTAGATTATAAGGCAATTCATCAGTGCATATTTGAGAGTCAGATAATATGCTTATAACAGGTGCGGGTATTAAATTGACAGTTATAGTATCCCTGTCTTCGCATTGGGTGCCCGGTCCAACAACGGCAATATATTCACCTGCTTCACTGACTTCAATCTCTATGCCGCTCTGGCCTTGTATCAATTCATCATTATAATACCATTCTACTACCGAAACATTGGAGGTCGCCATTATTATTTGATTTTCGCCCTCGCAAAACTCAATTGATTCATCAAGGTCTACAATTGGAGCATCAATAAATTCAATCCGAACCATCTCAATAGAACGGCAGTCATTATCATCCAACGCTTCAACTGTATATGTGCCTGTTTCATTAACGCTTAGGCTGCCCTCGGAACCATCCTTTATGACGCCAGTCTCATCAGACCAGATGTATCTGTATACACCATCCTGGCCGGCAACAAGATCAACAGTTTCTCCGCTGCAAGCCACTTCATCCTGTAAAGTGTTTAAATCGGGTAATTGCTGGAATTCAATGATTATGTCATCACTCACGGAGCAGTTGTCTCCAGAAGAGACAATTACAGTATATCTGCCTGATTCCATGACTTGAAGACTTTCCTCTTTTTCATCTGTAAGGATTTCACCATCTTTTTGCCATTCGATGTCAAAACCGGAAGCCTGAATAGCTAAAGTATAAGAATCACCTTCGCATAAGTTAGTAATATCATTACCGAGATTCAGGTCTGGCAGATCAGTGAAAGTGATAGTGACAGTATCCTTACTAACGCATTGGGCAGTATTGATAACACTGACATAGTATGTATCTGAGCTGCTTATCTCCAGTTGAGGACTTGTGTCCATCAATACACCCATTGATTCTGATGACCACTGAATCTGGTCTGATGCTTCACCTGCTTCAAGTATTATCAGTTCTCCAGGGCATGCTGACTGGTCAGAGCCTAATTCAATCGAAGGATAGCTTGAATAAAAGACATCCGTCGTGTCACTTACCGAACAGTTAGATCCTCCACTGATTATGGCAATGTACTGTCCAGAGTTTTCGGCTATAAGTGAAGGCCCGTTGATATTATCTATGAGTTCTCCATTGTAGTACCAGTCAACGCTAAATCCTTGTGCATTCGTATTAATGGTATAAATATCATCTTCACATCTAACTACGTTACTATCAAAGTCCAGCACAGGCAAATCAGTAAAGTTTATAATGACAGTATCTCTGGAGCTGCAGTCTCCAGCATTCGTTGAAATAACAGTATATGAACCGCTTTCAATGACTTCCAAGCTATTTCCTGTTTCTGATAAGTTTATACCATCACGTGACCATTCAAAGCTATTGGAAGCATCGCCGGCATCCAGTATTATGATTTCACCAGGGCAAGCTGCCATGTCGTTACCCAGATCCACTACTGGAGCATCAAAGAAGCTCACATTGATAGTATCTGATGTAACACAATCCTGGCCAGAGTCTATTCGGATCACATATTCGCCTGCTTCTGTTACGTCGAGTGCATCAGCTGAAACACCCATAATGCGTTCGCCGTCCTTATACCATTCCACAAGAAATCCATTTGATGGACTTGATATAGTGATGCTTTCTCCTTCACAGGCAGCCTGGTCATCTCCAAGGTCTAACACAGGAATATCCGTAAAATTCACTTCTATCGTATCTCTAATGATACAGAATGTAGATGTTGATCTTGCTTCAATATAATATGTACCTGATTCTGTTACGCTCAATGTGTTACCAGTTTCTGGCAATGTCCCAGCTTCTTCTGATGACCATGTAAATACGGCATTCATATCGTCTACTGTTAACTCAACTACCTCACCCAGACAGCTTGATATAGTTTCTGGAAAGTCAACATTGGGCACATCAAGGTAATTTACAAGAATCGTATCCGCTTCGATACATTGATCATTTACAAATATTTCACCGACGAATTCGCCAGATTCCATAGGGGTATACACTATCTCTGTCTCTCCCGGGATCAACACTCCATCTTTGTACCACTGAATATCAAACACAGATGGCTCTGCTTCGATGGTATAGAAATTTCCATTACACCTGGTAACATCCCTTCCGAAATCAAACTCTGGTAAAGGCTCATAATCAACTTCTATGGTGTCAAGGCCGATGCAACCATTGGCATTTGTAGCAACCACGGAGTATGTTCCGAATGTGGTGATATCGATAGTGGATTCATCGCCAGCAATCGGGAAACCGTTTCGTCGCCATTCGTATTCAGCGGCTCCAGTCCCCGCATCCAGCGTGGTTATGGCACCATTGCAGGTGAGGATATCGGGGCCGAGATCAGGAGTAGGAGAGTCGGCAAAGTTTGCTTCTATAATTTCTGTCGAGCTACATCCATTTTCGGTGCTTACCATTATTTCGTATGTTCCGGAATCGGTAACCTCCAGGCTGGAGCCTGTATTACCAAGTAATTCTCCATTCCTTGTCCATTGAACAGTCGGGTTATTAATAGAAATATTAGCATTTATGACGACGAGGTCGCCAAGACAGGCCAGAATCTCATTTCTATCCAATTCGATCTCCGGCAAGGATTCAAATTCTACTTCGATTTCATCCTCGTTAATACATCCTGATTCATGAGTAACCTGAGCTCTGTATGTGCCCGTTTCAGTGACATCAAGGAATTGACCATCATCCGGCAATACTTCACCGTTTTTAAACCATTGGTAGGCGGTAGCCTGATCACCTGCGTCAAGGGTAAGTACTTCACCATCACACAATAAGCTGTTACCGCCAAGGTCTATATCTATAGGGCAACAATTCGGTGCAGAGATGAAAACATCTTCATAAAATCCATCACAGCCGACATCGTCAGAAAATTCGAATTGAAGATCAACCGGTCGACCCGTTGCTACAAGGTCAGCAAGAGTAACTGTAGCTTCATCACCATCCAATGGAAAGCTCTGCCCATTGATAGTAACTGTCCCTGTCCCTGGGCCCATATCAATTTTAAAACTTATAGTCTGCTCATAAGTGTTTGTTTCGGGGTTGCACACTGTCTGATTTTCTGCAACAATATCATAGACGAAGCAGGACTGCAATACTGTCAGCGGTTTTTCATTCAGACTGGTGCTAAAACAGTCAGCACCAGCAAGTAACTCATCTATAGACAAACCTATCCATGAATCAGGATCAACATTTGGCGGGGGTTCAACGCCAGAGTTCTTGTAATAGGCGGAACGTATGTCATATTCACCAATAGCCAGGCTTCTGAAGTCGGCTTCAGGACTTTGAAAACTGATTAAATCCGTATTCCTGTCAATTGCGATGAAGGTAAGATCATAATCTGAAATGTCCTGGGATCTTAAGAGCGATCCAGGACCTGTAATATTGCTGATGGCAAGGTTTTGTGAAGAAGAACTCGTTACCTGAGCCGCAAGTATGTATTGTTTGCATGCCTCTAATTCAGTATTGAAATTAGTACTGAATGAATAATTCGAGTTTATAAATGAGGCATTTGATTCAATAAAAGAAGAACAGGCATCATCTGGGTTAAATCCATCTGCTTCAAATATTGTATAAGCCGTTACATTGTCATTAATGCTGTTGTCAATATTAAAAACATAGGTTCCAGTTGCTGTGACGTAAAATGGTATCTCCAGAAAAGGGTTGTCAATTGTATTTATTCGTGTACATGTGCCGTTGTCATTGTTAACGGCTGGGGACATGCTTTCAAGTGTTGAAAAATCAGGCATAGGCCCAAGGACATTAGTAAAGTTTGTCCCTTGCATAGCTTCAAGGTCAAGGTTTAATCCAGGATCTGCAAAATCAAAAATTTCCTCTTCAGTATCGCATAGCAAGTTAGATGGTGCAAAACAATTTGATTCTATAGTGAAGTTGTTATTATTGATATCAAAGAAAGCAAAACACTCATAGTCATCACAAGCTACCATCACCCTTGCTTCTTCTGAATTAGGAAAGCTTGCCGGTATGAGGACATCCGCAGAGCCTGCAGCATAATCAACATCGTTTGCAATAACAAGTGGAAAGCTTAATCCACCATCGGTAGAAAGTCTTATTATGGCTTTGTCGCAATGTGCTTCACTACCACCCGTGTTCCAGTTCACGGTAAGGCTTGTACCTGCCTGGACAATTTCACCTCCTATAGGGGTGTTTACAGAAAGAGGCCCTGTAACATTAGCCTGTATAACAACATCGTCCCAATCAATTCCTCCACCGTTAGGGTTATTGTCTCTTACGGTCAATCTAAACCTAATGGATCTGCTTCTTCTAGGCAATACTTCAAAGTCACTTCGAATATTATTACTCAGATCTGAAAGCTTAGGAATGTATCTTACCGGATCAGGGGTGGGAGGAAATGACCTGTATAGAGGACATGTTGCGTTGGAACCTGCTGCAAGGCCAATTAGTCCTATAGTAGGTGTGCCAGGCCCATCCTCATCGTACTGCTCCCAGCAGTATGTAAGCATGTCGCCATCTATATCTGTGCCTTCACCTTTAAGCATGAAAGGAGTGGACCTTGGCAAATTATAAAACGCGCCACATGGATTGGCATTGGAAACCGGCTCATTATTATTGTCCATTATCCAGTCTACCTGGTTACATGTCGCTCTGGTTTCCAGAAAGTCAATCATGCGCTCCAGGCTGTTGGCATGGAAGTAATTGTCTGCAACACCGGAGCCTGGAATATTCTGATCTGCATCGCAAAGACCGTTATAGGACATTATTGTCGTTCCTGATCCAATTTCATAATTAGATACACCAGAAATATTAGGTGTGCAATTGGCATCGCCACTACCATTGAAAGTGTGGGTGGCATCATACATGTGACCAAATTCGTGAGCTGCTAATTGAATCCAGCCGTTAGATGTGTTATTGAAAGAACCAGACCAGCCGCTTGCTTTCCTGTTGTCAGCACAAACGGCTCCCAGTGCGGCAACACCTCCGGTATCCCAACCATCGCCTGGGCTGTGATTGTGAAATACATGTCCCACATCATAGCGGGCTATGGGAAAGGCATTGCTGATTGCATTCTGTGCCTGCGCTGTTCGGCTCCCAAAGCTTGGATCAAAAGGGTCGTTGTTTACATCTTGTTGCAATCTTGGTGAACCCACAGCCATATACATTTCTACGGCTACTTCATTTTCAAAAATAGCCGAGATGTCATTCAGGTTTGAAATCATCAGTTGCCGTATGGCTGTGGCGCCACCACCATTGGCAACAAAATATTCCCCCGTACACATGATTGCAGCCCTGTAAACGCGCTTGGTTGAGCCGTTTCTTTTTAGAATTTCCGAGTCAAACTCTATGGGGTCTTTATTTTCTATATCCTGGCTTTCTACACCTAGTTCTGGATGATTTTGACATGTGTGCAAGGATCTGTCCAGTTCGCTTATACCTATTTCCTGTACATAGTTCTTGCTCTTGAGGTCAGTTGGATTGGATTTATAAATCCTTATCATTCGACCATTTTTGAGATATATAATTGAAATACCTGCTGGGCCACTTGTTATTCTGCCAGCAGGGGCATTACTGGATCTGTCGTAAAGTTTATATGTTTTAATCTCAGGATATGGATTCTTTTCTTTGCCATAAATGGAAAATTCCTTGACTGAAAAGAGCTTTTGAGAGTTAAGGTAAGGTAACTCAACTTCCAAAGATTTACTTGCCAGCTGTCTCTTAATGGATGCCTCATCAAGGTTCACAGGATCCAGGCGATCCTGTTTTAGAATTTCATCAACATTAAGACTTTGCAATTCTGCATTGTAGCTTTGGCCATTAATGTTAAATGAACCCCACAAAAGGCTAACGGTGAAGATTAATAATCCTCGAATCATATCATCAGGTTTAGTACACTAATATACCGGTTCTTAAAGGAATCAAACTTGCGATCAGCAATATTTTAATGATAGCTTCCTAGCAATCTCATGATACTGAATTTTCACTTAACTACGGCTATAGTAACGTATAAATGTTTCTAAATGTCCATTTAGTTTACACAGGACTCACAAGGGATGACTTACGGCTATTGAAAGCTTGTTTCCCGCTATGAATGCAAAGGACCATCCCAATTGGATGATATAGGCCTTTTTACGCGTTTCAATTCCAAAACTTATACTTGATGTGCCTGTACTAAAACCACATTGCAGACTCAGGTTCTTTTGAATTTTATAGTTGACACCGCTGCTGAAATTCAAGCTATGGATATAGGATTTGTTTATACTGCTGTAAAGCTGGACTCTATAACTCAGCTTACGCCTTAATGCTATTGTAAATTCGGCATGGGAATAAATGTCTTGTTCATTGTTCTCCTTTGAAGGCAACAGTAACAATACTCCGAAGCTCGTTTGAGAATTCATCTGACCACTTAAACCTAGACTCAAGCCAATGCCTATCTTTGAGCCATACTGCTCAATACCCAACAGACTGGCACCAAAATTTGCAGAAATACAAAGGAAATCATTGAGCTTGCGGGCATAGGCAAATTCAAACGCTTTAATATTAAAGGCTGAAAAACCAAAACGTCCTATGCTAAGACGATAATGGTCGTTTGCGCTTTTGCCAGGCCAATATACTCCGATATACAGTGTCTTTAATTCTGGTAGAAATTGCTTGTTGAGTACCCCAACCGAAATATTGGCGCCTTGTGCTGCGTTCACACCCGCAACAGAGAGGTTGGAGGAAAGGCTAAGCTGATCATCCTGTATGGCTGTTATACCCCCGGTCCCTAACTGAAAGGGGGAAATGTATGTTTTTTGAACAAGTTGAGAATGCGCTGTCGCAGGTACGAAGCATAATATCATTATTGCAAATACTATATTTATTTTTAGTGCGTACCAATCCATTTATACATGATCAAAATAGTTTCAAATGCCTAAGTTTCGTTCCTCGCATTCAAGAGCTTCTGGTAGAAACATATCTTATGTATTTCGCTTACTCGTTTTGATTGTCTTTTTGACGGCATTCATCATTTGGGGTTTACATTTTTATATGGATGATAGCCCCCAAAGGTCATCTCAGGTAAATGTTAAAGTTTATTACCCTGAGGAATTGAATTCAAAGAATGATCCCCACTTTGTAAAACCATTTGAACGCTGCTATATACCTAATGAGTTATATGAGCTTATACACCACAGATACTACTCATTGGGCTATGATGAAAGCATTGAGCAGGCCAGATGGGTGTCCTATGAGTTAACAGGTGCTTCACTGAAGGAAAAAAACGTGGAAAGAACGAACTGGTATATGGAAGATGGACTTATAAAAACCGGGTCTGCCAGTTATTATGATTTCAAAAACAAGAATTATTCGCGCGGCCACCTGGCTCCTGCCGCCGATATGGCCTTCAATGAAATAGCGATGAAGGAAAGTTTTTTATTGAGTAATATGAGTCCTCAGAAAGCTGCATTCAACAGAGGTGTCTGGAATGAGCTGGAACAGAATATTCGCCAATGGGCCAGCCTTAAAAGCAAGCTTCAAATTACAACAGGCCCTTTATTCTATGATCAAGATATAGAATACATAGGATCCAATAAAGTTGCAGTTCCACATGCCTTCTACAAAGTAATCCTTGATAAAGAAAATGGAGAGGGTATTGGTTTTATAATTCCAAATGCAGTGACAGATGTTCCACTGTCATCCTTTGCTTACACTATAGATGTGTGTGAGCATAATACCGGATTGGATTTTTTCCAAGCATGTTATGCTAGGAAGCAAGATGAATTAAGCATAGAGTCTGACTTTGAATTGGAAAATTGGCCTATGGATCAAAACATATACCATAAACGGGTTAATGTGTGGAATAAAAATAATTGATTATTGCTTACCGTTTCCGACGGATTGAACTTCAGGCTGAATATCCTGTGGCGTTAAGGGACGTGTTTTAGTCTTACCGGTCCTGTAGGCGTGTTCAAATTTCTTCCATGGTACGGCCTTATAGTAGTTTTCAGCAAAAAAGGTCATGATCATTTCAAACTTCTCCTTTTGGAGAAAGCCTGCTACAGGCTGGATAACTTCCAGATTCTCATTGATGAAAACAACAGTTGGATAACTCATTTTACCCTTCATGATTTCATATGCCAGTTCGTGATAACCACGCCGGCTAAAACTACCAACGTACTTATAAGTCTTACCGTTAAAAACGATCTCTTCCTTTTGCTCTGCATTGAATTTAATGGGATAGTAGTTTTCGTTGACGTATTGAACAATGTAGGGGTCAGAAAGCGTCGTCTTCTCCATTTGTTTGCAATACCTGCACCAATTGGTATATACATCGACCAATATCTTTTTCTTTTCCTTCTTATTCAACTCCAATGCTTCTTCCCAACTCAACCAGTTGACCACGGATTGGGCCTTAGCTGCCATGCTCGTAGCTGTAAAAAACATCAGTGTAAGAAAAACCCTCATTATCTGCTCTTTAAATCAATTTCAAATAAACATTAATGTAACCACATTGTCAAAGAATAAGTGGGGCATATAGCCTACATTAAAATTACTTTAACACTTATGCTAATTAAGCACTCTTATTTATGATATACGTACAAGTTATCATCCAAAAACCTTTTCATATACGAATAAGATTTGCCTAAATAAGGTGCTCTTACACCAGTATAAAGCTGTTTATTAGCTTTAAACTGCCATATTTCATCCCAAATATTGGATTTAATAAATGTGTTTATAGTCTTGGTTCCGCCCTCAACGAGCAGGCGACAAATATCATAGTCGGAGTAAAGTATCCGACAAAGACGGGGTATTAGATTATCGTCAAATTTTACTGTAACTATTTTCTTGATTGGATCAGGTGATTGTTGCTGACTTTCTGTGATAAAAAGAGTAGGATTTTCGTCGCCCCATAATGTATGTGTTCTCGGCAAACTAAGATCCCTGTCTAGAATAACCCTGATAGGATTTTCTCCAGGCACCAGTCGGGTTGTGAGTGAAGGATTGTCAATAAATGCTGTGTTGTAGCCGACTAAAATCGCGTCGGCTTGAGATCTGAGCTGATGACCTTTAATCTGACAGGCCTTATTACTTATACTGATGCGCCCTTGTTTTGACCCTATGTAATTATCAGTTGTTTGAGCATACTTGATTTGGACAAATGGCCTGCTTTCAAGATTTGCAATAAACGGAGCTATCAGTTGTCTGCCTTCATTCTCACATATACCTTTGCTTACATCAATGCCTCTCTCTTTTAAAAGTTTGAGGGAACTGCCCATCATATCAGGATTGGGGTCTGACACTGACACCACAAGTTTTTTAATTCCATTTTTTAAAATGGCGTCTGTGCAGGCACCGGTTTTGCCAACAGTTCGACAAGGTTCCAGACTTACATACATGGTACTTTTAGTAAGCAGGCTTTTGTCAGATTCTCTTACATTTTTTAAGGCTTCGATTTCAGCGTGGGCATTTCCATATTCCTTGTGATATCCTTCTCCAATAATCCTGTCATTATAGACAATGAGTGCACCTACGTTTGGATTTGATCTGGTCTTTTTCCCAGCTGATTTAGCCAGGGCAAAGCAACGGCGCATATAGTGTTCGTGATTCTTGGACATTCAGCTGCTTAATGGACTGAGCTTTCCGAGGTGATTGATAAGGAAATCAATCTCCTCTTTTGAATTTAAATGCGAAAATGAAAACCGGACAGTTTTTCTGCCAGGCTTATGTCCAATATGTTGCAAAACGTGTGAGTCATTTTCAACACCTGAACTGCAGGCACTTCCGGAGGATGCACATACTCCCGCTATATCCAGATTCATCATGAGCATTTCAGCTTTATCCGACGCAGGAAATGATACAGAGAGGATATTGTACAGGCCATTTTCCGGATCACCATTAAACTGAATATCCTGGAGTGACTCTTCAAGCCTTTGCATTAGATAATCCCTTATACCTTTTGTGTATTCGTGTCTGTGCTTCAATTCTGACTGCGATAATTCAAAAGCTTTTGCCATTCCCGCTATACCGTATATGTTCTCGGTGCCGGATCGCATGCCTCTTTCCTGGTCACCACCGTGAATGAGAGCTTTTATAATGTTATCGCTATTTACATAAATGAATCCTGCTCCCTTTGGACCAAAAAACTTATGAGCAGAGCCACTCATGAAGGAAAGCCTGTTTGCATTCAGGTCCAAAGCTAACTTGCCAACCGTTTGTGCTGTATCGCAATGAAATAGCGCAGATCGATTTAAGCATATATGAGAAATGCGTTCAATGTCATGTATGGTCCCGATTTCGTTATTGGCATGCATGAGACTAACAAGTGTTTTTGTATCTGATTGATCCAACAATCCCTCGAGTTGATCATAATCGATGTGACCCTTATTGTCAACATCAAGGTATTGGATTTCTGCCAAACCCATTTTTTCAATATACTCCAGGCAATGTAATATACAATGGTGTTCAGTAGGGCTTGAGATGATACGTTTTACGCCCAGGTCTCTTACAGCACCTCTTAAAGCCATGTTGTTGGATTCTGTAGCGCCTGAAGTAAAAAATATTTCTCCAGTAGAAGCTTTCAGTCCTGTGGCTATAAGGGTTCTGGCATCCTCAATAAGAATCCGGGATCGCCGGCCCAGTTCGTGAATAGATGATGGATTTCCATAAATATTGTCTACCACATCATGCATGGCTTCCTTGACTTCAGGAAGAAGGGGAGTAGTTGAAGCATTGTCAAAATATACGCGCACTCTTACAATAAATCTTTATCAAACCAATTTTGAACAATACGAGATTCCATAATGCCGGTGTCTTTATGGACGAACTCATTGATAGAGTTATGATAGATGTAATCCTGTGACCATTCTTCATAATTATTGGATACCTGATTCAGGGCATCGACAATAAAGTCAAGCTCTTTGTTAGTCATGGTTGGATGAAGAGAAAGTCTTATCCATCCCGGCTTTAGGGTAAGGTCACCCGTATTGATTCTGTCTGTAATCTCCTTTGATTGCTCTTCTGTAACTGCCAACAAATAATGTCCATAGGTTCCGGCACAGGAACAACCACCACGGGTCTGAATACCAAACCTGTCGTTTAATAATTTTACAACGAGATTAAAGTGAATGTTCGGGAAGTAAAATGATACGACACCAAGTCGATCTTGAATGTTGTCAGCCAGGATAATCATATCCTTGACAGATTTCAGCTTTGGCCAGATGTACTCGATCATCTCTTCTTCACGCTTCTTGATATTATCCGTTCCAATTTTTTCTTTCAGCATGATGGCATAAGCAACCCTGATTGTTTGTAGGAATGCTGGCGTGCCTCCATCTTCTCGAGCTTCTATTTCATCATGATACTTGTGTTCACCCCATGGATTAGTCCAGTCTACAGTTCCACCTCCAGGATTGTCAGGTATGCGATTGCTGTAAAGTTTTTTATTGAATAAGAGAATGCCGGTACTGCCGGGACCTCCAAGAAACTTATGCGGCGAAAAATATACTGCATCCAGATAGGCTTCTGGCCTGTCTTCAGGGTGCATATCGATGTCAATATAGGGTGCTGAGCATGCGAAATCGACAAAACAAAGACCTCCATGTTTGTGCATGCACTCGGCAATTTCATAATAAGGCGAAAAAACTCCTGTAACATTCGAGCAAGAGGTGACGGCGGCGATCTTTATTTTACGATCCTTATACTCTTCCAGGATTTTCTCCAGTTTCTCGCAATCGACACGCCCTTCAGGACATGGATCAATGACGCGTACATCTGAAATTGTTTCAAGCCAACTGGTCTGATTGCTATGATGCTCCATATGTGTACAAATCACAAGTGGCTTTTCATCTAGATTAATCGAGTCGAGGTATTTTTCATGCAACCTGAAACCTAATATTCTTTGCAGCTTATTGACGACACCCGTCATACCAGAATTGGAAGATATCAATATGTCATCCTCATTGGCATTGACATGTCTCTTGATGATATCGCGTGCCTGCAGATAAGCAAGGGTCATTGAGCATCCCGAAGTTGTTGTCTCTGTATGCGTGTTTGCAACATAAGGCATGATCTCCTCAACGAAAATCTTTTCGATAGGGCCATACATTCTGCCACTGGCAATCCAGTCAGCGTAAAGCATTTTCTTTCTGCCGTAAGGCGTATTGAACCAAAGGTCATCGCCTATAATATTCTTCCTGAATTGCTGGAAATATTTCTCCAGTGAAGATTCTTGCTGTGGTTTCAATTGGTCAAGCATCTCAGTCGCTTAGATATTTTGCTATTGCCTGTATAAGTTTTTGTGCTTCAGCTTTATCTTCAGCTTCTGCAATAATCCTTATTACAGGTTCAGTATTAGATTTTCTAATATGCACCCAGGCTTTGTTGATATCAAGTCTGAGCCCATCCTCTTCATTGATAGGGTGGTCAATATAATCATTCCTGATTGAATAGAGAATGCTTTCTATATTCAAATCAGGGTCTATTTCTATCTTCTCTTTTATAATTTCATAGCTGGTATAACTGGCACGTAAAGCACTTGCGCTTATATTTTTCTCGGAAAGCAGATTTAGAATTAATGCCATACCTACCAAAGCGTCACGGCCATAATGAAGTTCTGGAAGTATGACTCCACCGTTTCCTTCACCACCAATAACAGCATTCTTCTCTTTCATGCGACCGACGACATGCGCTTCGCCAACAGCCGATGTGAAATATTGTTGCCCATATTTCTCAGCAATATCTGCCAAAGCACGACTTGATGACATATTGGATACGACAGGACCTGACTTGTGCTTGAGGTAATAGTCTGCAGCAGCGACCAGTGTATATTCCTCACCAAACATGCTTCCGTCTTCACAGACAAGCACAAGCCTGTCAACATCAGGATCAACAGCAACGCCTAAATCAGCATTATGTTCCTGGACGGCTTTGGATAGCTGTTTAAGATGAGCGGGCAAAGGTTCGGGGTTGTGGGCAAAATCACCAGTCATATCAGCATTGATGGCGATGACCTCACAGGACAGTTGCTCCAATAGAGATACTATAGAAATGGCACCGGTGGAATTGACACAGTCCACAACGACTTTGTATGCTTTATCCTGCACCCGCTTGTTATCAAGACAACTTAAATTCAATATGCTGTTGATATGATAGCTTATGGCTTTATCGTGCTTTGTATAGTTTCCAAGCGAATCGACATCGGCATATTCAATATTATTTTCGTCTGCTATTTGCAGCATCCTCTCTCCATCTTCGGCAGAAAGGAATTCACCCCTTTCGTTAAGAAGTTTCAAGGCGTTCCATTGCCTTGGATTGTGACTGGCCGTAAGAATAATGCCACCACCAGCCTTGAGTCTGACAACCTCCATCTCCACTGTGGGTGTTGTAGAAAGACCTACATCGACTACGTCAAAGCCCATTGACCTGATACTTGAGCAGGCCAATTGACTGACCAAGTCTCCTGAAATCCGTGCGTCACGGCCAATAACAATACATTTCTTATTACCTTTTTCTTTCAATAGTGCGGCATAGGCCGAGGAGAGTAGGACAACATCCTGGGGGCTTAGAGATTTTCCTGCCTTACCACCAATAGTACCTCGTATTCCTGATATCTTTTTTAGTAGAGTCAAATTGTACCGGATTTCACGCAAAACTAAGCATTAGCTGTTATTTATGACATATAAACTAAATCATAATATGATATTTTATTAGATCTATTATTTCTCATCATTTAAGTGGCTTTTAAAATTTAATATCTTGCAGGCAAGACTTGAGCTTTATTGTATATGGAGACTCTAATCCAACTCGATCATCAGGTATTTTCATGGATAAACCATGGATTATCTTCAGAATTCCTGGATACCATTCTGGTGCCTTTAAGGCATAAATTGTTCTGGATACCATTATACATATTTCTCCTTGTTTTCATTTACCGGAATTTTGAGAAAAGCAGATGGTTAATATTTCTCAGTATAATTATATGCATAAGCGTATCGGATATTAGCTCGAGTCGGTTAATCAAGAAAAGCGTAGAAAGGGTAAGACCTTGTAACCAGGAACAACTGGATGTTATGTCCAAAGTACCTTGTTCTTATGGTTATAGTTTTACTTCTTCACACGCTACCAATCACTTTGCTATCTCGGTTCTTTTATTTCTCTTGTTTGGATTCTGGAAATACCGTTTTTTGTTCATAGTGTGGGCAGCTACAATTGCTTTTGCCCAGGTTTATGTAGGATTGCATTTTCCTTTGGATGTAATAGCAGGGGCGCTTGTAGGATCATTTATTGGTTGGGCAAGTTTTTATTTTTACGATACTGTATTCAATAGATTTTTAAAACATAACAATTCCAATGGCATACAAATTACTTGACGGAAAAGCACTTGCGTCAACACTGAAATCTGAAATCAAACTGGAGGTAGACAGAATTATAGACAGTGGCAAACGCGTTCCTCACCTTTCAGCTGTCTTGGTCGGTAATAATCCAGCCAGCGAAGCATATATGCGCAATAAGGTTAGATCCTGTGAAGAACTTGGCTTCAGCTCGGATCTCATTAGAAAGGAAAGCACTATTTCCCAGGAAGAGTTAATTGATACTGTAAAAGCTTTAAATGAAGATGATAATGTAGATGGCTTTATCGTACAGTTGCCCTTGCCGGATCATATAGATGAAACCGAAGTCTTGCTGGCGATAGACCCCAGGAAAGATGTGGACGGTTTCCATCCCTTTAATTTCGGGTGTATGGCACAGGGTCTTGATGGGTTTTTGCCAGCTACGCCGTACGGTATCATGTTGATGCTCGAAAGGAACAATGTAGAAACATCGGGTAAAAATGTTATTGTTATTGGCCGCAGCAATATTGTAGGAACTCCCATGAGCTTGCTTCTAAGTCGAAAGTCTTCACCAGGAAATGCTACTGTTACCCTTGCGCATTCCAGGACTAAAAACTTAAAGGAGATCTGCCTCAATGCGGATATTATTATTTCGGCTCTTGGTAAACCATTTTTTGTGACTGCAGATATGGTTACTGAAGGCGTTGTGATAATAGATGTGGGAATCAATCGGATCGATGATCTTAGCCGGAAAAGAGGCTACAGGCTTGTTGGTGATGTTGATTTTGAAAGGGTCGCACCCAAGTCTTCATACATTACACCTGTGCCAGGTGGTGTCGGCCCGATGACGGTAGCTGCTTTGATGCTGAATACCTTGAAAGCCTACCATAAATATCAGGACTAGGCTATGCAGTGGTTGCGACTGGATTTTGAATTGAAAGGCAGAGACAGAGAAATTCTAATGGCCTGGCTGCAATATGCAGGTGCTGAATCTATTGTTGAGTGCGATGATAAACTTGAAGTGTATTGCAATTCTGATCATTACGATTCTTTTATGCACACATTGTCTGATCTGATCGATGACACTGGTCACTCAAAGAATATTATTGTAAATGAAAACTGGAATGCGGTCTGGGAATCAGGATTTGGACCTGTAGATATTGGCCCTGTGCATATCCGGGCGGAATTCCATCCACCTTCTCAAAGTGACTATGAGTTAATCATCAACCCCAAGATGGCTTTCGGGACAGGGCATCATGCAACGACATATATGATGATTGATGCCTTGGCTCAGATGGATTTGACAGAAAAATATGTTCTTGACTATGGATGTGGCACAGGTATTCTGGCAGTAATGGCGGCTTTAAGGAATGCGAAGTTTATTCACTGTATAGACATACAATCTGAAGCTGTTGTGAATTGTGTAGAGCATTTTGCACTTAACAATATCGATCCTAGTCAATGGAAGGTTGAGGAAGGTGATCTGGATATTTTAGATACCACAAGCTTTGATTTGATTTTGGCTAATATTAATAAATCGGTACTGTTGTCCCAGGTTGATAGACTGTCAGCTTTATTGAAACCAGGAAGCGAATTGATAATGTCGGGTATTCTGAAGGAGTATGCAGATGAGCTCAGGGGCATTTATGAATCAAAATCATTAATTACGAAAAGTATCGGGTTTCGAGGAGAGTGGTTATTCATTCATATGTATAAATGATTGAAGGGCTTCGAGCGTCTGAGATAAAGGCAATCCCAGGATATTTGTATAAGATCCCTTGATCCATTCGACTTTACATCTGCCAAGCCAGTCCTGAATACCATAAGACCCGGCTTTATCCGAAGGGTCATAATTGTCGTAATACCATCCAGCTTCTTCCACGCTTATGCTTCCGAATTTCACTGAGCTTTCACAAGTGAAGCTTTTCTGATTTGATGTGCTCTTCAGGCAGACTCCAGTATATACAAAATGCTCCTGATTGCTTAACATGCAAAGCATATGTATACTGTCTTTACGTGATACAGGTTTGCCGTATTCCTTGTTTTGAAATGCAACTACTGTGTCAGCCGTAATCAGGATCTCGTCTTCGCTCATAAGCTCGGTTTGAACTTCAGCTTTTTTGACTGCCAGGTATTCAGATATTTTATCAACAGTTAAAGTGTCTGGATAGCTTTCGTCAATATCCTTTTTACGGACTATGAACTGTAGTCCGGCTGTTGTGAGCAGGTCCTTTCTACGTGGTGATCCAGATGCCAGAACAAGCTTGCGGTTTTTTAGATCCATGAATCGAAGATAAGGTATATAAGGGCTTCGGCCATATTAAGTTTACATAAATTACTTAGTAGTTTGAAGTCCTTAAGACACCTACTGTAAGTATTTTGAATGAAAGAAATATAGCAGAACCAAAGATGAATACTTCGGCCATACTAAAGTTAATCTTCTTTTGAGAATATTAAGACTCATAAAGTCAGCAACTGATACTAGCCACAAATAACAAGCTACGAAAATGCAAAAGAAGCTTTATGGTTTTTGTTACAAAACGATTGGCGAAGGAGTATTCTCCCGCTTTCAAATCAATCTGTGTTTCGAGTTTATCCTTTACTATTTCTAGGATGAGTTTGGTATAAAGGCAAAGGCAATAAAATAAGTTGTGTCATTAAATAATTCAGATTGAAGGGTGGGTAATTCATCCAAAACCCTATGTACCAATGCAAATACCATTGGAAATACGATACAGGTTAGTATTTTTCCCAAGAGTATACATCACTTGAGATGCGAAGAATAGAGAAAAAGCCATGAGCTAATAGGAAATTTACAGGGCTAAGGGCGTGTAACAGTTTGTATTTACCTGTTGTTATCTCGCCATTCATAAACCCATTTGGCCTGAATCATTTCGAGATGACCTTCATTACAATCCTCTCGTTTTCCAACGAAGTTTGGAATTTCAAGAATCCACTCGAGGAGATCGGTAAACCTGATGCGGTATATTTGAGCTTCTCCAAATTCATCTCCAAATTTTTCATAAAGTCCCATGGCAATATCTTCATGGTCGCTCCAGCCAATTGGCAAATCATCTATGTCTTTAAAACTCATTGAAATTAATGTTCGTGGCCAATTATCAATTTTTGATCGGGGATAATGACTTCAATGTCAGCATCATCATCCAGGATAACACATTGGCAAGCCAATCTTGATTCTATGCGTGGATTTATTGCACGGTCAATAAAATCTTCTTCTCTGTCTGTGATTTCTTTCAAACTGTCTTCTCCTTTTTCAACATATACATGGCAGGTGGAACAAGCACATACGCAACCGCAATTGTGATTGAGGTGTATGTCATTATCTTCGGTGACTTCTTGTATTGTGAAACCGGCTTGCACACCATCCACAATTTTGGGAGAAATCTCCTTGTCTTCAAATCTGAATTTAATTCTAGCCATGTATTATTTTGCAATATCCACCAAGAATACCATTCAAAAGGCCATTTGGTTCAATTTTAATCTTAACCAGGCCTATTTTTTTCAAGCGTATAAAAATAAGGTGTTCCGGGATTTTAAATATTATTTTATCATTCTGTTCTGGTAGCACAATTTTTATTAATTTACCTTAAGCAATTACAAAATTTCATATTGTAAAGCCTATGGCCGATATCCCGGAAGAGAGTCAAGAAAAAGCTTTTAAGTTTAAGGAATTAAATATTTACACATCTACAGAGTGGCTTGCGAATAATTCCAAGCGTTACAGGCAGGTTTTTCTTTCTGATGAAACCAATTATATCTACGCTGAACTTTCATTCTACAACAAGGAATTTGATCAATCCAACTGGACGATAAATGTGAAGCTTAACTGTTATGAAGTAGGCAAGAAGAAAGCGTTATGTTCACTTGAGTTCAACAAAAAAGTCAGTAAGCATGATAATATCGCTTACATCAGAGAGGGATGGGGCAACAAAAAGGTCGGTTCATTTTGGAAGAAAGGAACCTATTATTGGGAGGCGTGGATTGAAGGTGAAAAAGTGGCAAGTAAATACTTCTATATCGAAGATTATGATTCCGATTGGGAAAGCTTTGAAACCAAACGTCTTGAATTGCTTTCCATGAAATTATATGAAGGCTCATTCGATGATATACCAAAAGCTAAGCGCAAGTACTACAAGGTATTCAATGGAGAAGACACGCAGTATATCTATTCTGAAATGGTTTTCAATAATAAGGAAAATAGGAAGGATTATAATGTTGAAATCTTTCTGAAGTTCTACAACCAGGCCCGCGAGCTGAAGGGTGAAGTGTCGAAAATCGTAAAATTAAAATCGAAGGATGACAAAGTTCCTGTCACGGCAGGCTGGGGGAGTAACATTAAAGGATCATGGCGTACAGGAAAATATACGGCAGAACTTATTATACTTGATAGGTTGGTGGCCGTACTCCCTTTCGAAATCGACTATGAGAATGTAGAGGGTTCTGAAAATATGCAATTGTTCAAGGGTGATAAGACATTATCTATTGACCCCGATCTTGAAGTGGAGCAAAGCTATGAAGAGGTTCTTGAGAAATTTTCAAGCCTTATTGGACTGGAGTCTATAAAAAAGCAGATCAATGATCATTCGAATTATATCAAGTATCTGCAACTCAGAAAGCGTCGTGGACTCCAGGAAGAAGATGAAATCAATATACATTCTGTATTTACCGGAAATCCCGGTACCGGAAAGACTACAGTAGCCAAAATGATGGGTGCGATTTATAAGCATATGGGACTTCTTTCAAAAGGTCATGTGCATGAGGTCGACAGAAGCGATATCGTAGGAGAATATATCGGGCAGACGGCTCCTAAAGTTAAAAAGGCCATAACAAGAGCAAGGGGAGGTGTATTATTTATTGACGAGGCTTATGCCCTGGCCCGTACAAATGATGACTCCAAAGATTTTGGTCGCGAGGCGATAGAAATCCTTGTCAAAGAAATGAGTACCAAAAAAGGAGACCTGGCCATCATTGTTGCCGGTTATCCTAAAGAGATGGATCATTTCATCAATTCCAATCCAGGGCTAAAGTCACGCTTTAAGCATAATTTTGAGTTTCCCGACTATATGCCGCAGGAGCTGATACAGATAGCGGCTTATGCTGCTAAAAAGTATGGGGTGTTTTTTTCAAAAGCCTCCAAGGCTAAGCTTGATGAACTTATTATTGATGCATTTCGAAACCGTGGAAAAAACTTTGGTAATGCGCGCTTTGTATTTGACCTTGTCGAAAAAGCAAAGGTAAATCTTGGTTTAAGGGTCATGAAGCTGGATTCTCCTGAAAAGCTTTCCGACAGGACACTCAATCAGATTATTTTGGAAGATGTATATGAAATCAGCATTGGAGATGCCAAGGTTAAGCCACTCATACCTGTAGACAGGATTCTCCTTGAAACATCCTTGGCAGAGTTGGATGAGCTCATTGGCATGGAAAATATCAAGAAAGAAATTCATGAGCTTGTTGATATTGTCAATTTTCATAAATCGAGTGGCAAAGACGTGCTAAATAACTTCTTCCTCCACACACTTTTCATAGGAAATCCGGGTACCGGAAAAACGACCGTTGCCCGAATACTGGCTAAAATATACAAAGCCTTAGGATTGCTTGAACGAGGTCATATTATTGAAACCGATCGTCAGGGACTGGTTGCAGGTTATATTGGTCAGACAGCTATCAAAACCAATGAACGAATCAATGAAGCCTTTGGCGGTGTTCTCTTCATTGACGAAGCTTATGCTCTGAGCAACTTCAACGGCTTGCAAGGAGACTATGGGAATGAGGCGATACAGACCATACTCAAGAGAATGGAGGATAACAGAGGTGAATTTTTTGTTTTCGCTGCAGGTTACCCCGACAATATGGAAATATTCCTCAAGGCTAATCCGGGTTTAAGGTCACGATTTGACAAGGTTTTGAAATTTGAAGATTATTCAGCCCATGAGCTATTGAAGATTGCAGATACCATGGTAGACAAAAACGGTTACTTCCTTTCGAAGCCAGCCCAGGATGAATTGTTTGAAATACTTACCGACTTGCATTCGGCACGTAACAAGTATTTTGGTAATGCTCGTGAAGTCAGGAAGATCGTACATGACCTCATCAAAAACCAGAATCTGAGAAAGGCACATGATGATGTCAACAGCCGCAGCGCTGCTAATGAAATCATAATAGATGATTTGAAACAGATTTCAGCTCACGCAGATTCTGATTTATTCAGAAAAGAAAGTATAGGCTTTAAAAAATGATTACAAGTTGAAGCTAAGTCCTGCCCAAAACTGCCTGGTCAACACAGGATGATTGAACCATATATCATATTCGTTGGCCAATAGATTCGTTCCCCGGGCAAATACCTGTACATTTTTAACTACAGATAACTCGACCGATGCACTCAAATCCCAGAAAGAGTCCAATAATCCATCTGCATCCGATGGATGAGCTATATTTCTTGAAGAAGAATAATGGAGGCCCTGTTGTAATTTAAGTTTACCATCCATAAAGCTTTCTTCAAGATTTAAATTTACATTTGACTTGGGCCTGTACAGTAAGATGTTTTCAGTCCCATCAAGAAAGATATTATAAGTGTAGCCCAATTGTGCTGAGAGAATACTTGATGTGTATTGTATTCTGGGGTTTATTCTCCATTCATTTCTGTCAAGACTTTGAACCAGGTTTCGATTGAGATTGGCTCTGTCGATATGCATGTCATCACCAGTATAGTCATTATAGGAAGCTAGGATGGAAAATGTCCAATCTTTGTAGGCCTTTGAAACTTCCAGATTATAGGATCTCAGATAATTGACATCCATTGGTGTGTCAGATGTTATATAATATGGGTCTATGCCCGACAGGTAATGCATGCTGTTCCGGTTATACCTGCTGGACGTATAAAATTTTACCGAGATGTCGGCATAAATATCATCTACAAGCAATTCAAAGACAGGAAATATAAACCCTATCGAATCCGCTTTAATGTATTCCGCACCAAGCATGACAGCATAGTTTTCAGATCTGTACCTGATGTTTGGTTTCAATAATATGTCTGAGAGGGATTCTCTCGACATGTCAAGGACATTTAAAGAGTAATGTCTGTACTCGGCAGGTATTTCAAGGGCTATGTCCCTGTTTATTCTTTTAAGCACATTGATTTCACCTTTGAAGAGACTCTCGTCTACGGTATCGACTGTCTGTTCTAATCTGTCAAAATCCAAACGAGTCCTTAAGGACAGCCCCGCAGATTCAAAAACATTGCTGCTGAGGTTCAAGGCTCCTCCAAAGGACTTGAAAGCTTGCGCGGTAGCGCCAAGGCTATCTGAAGTAGTGGTGATCGGTGAAAAGTGATCGGAACTATTAAACCTGAATTCTGCACCAGCCTTAGTCTGTTGACTTAGGTAATAAGACCCATAGAACTGGGCTTTAGTTGTATTGTATTTTTGGTGAGGCAGGGAATTATCCTTGGCCGAAAAATGGTCTGCTTTTATGCCAAGATCCAGCCAATCTTCGATGTAATAATGATAGGCGGCTCCGAGGCCCAAACTATTGTAATTGCCATATGAAGCATAAACGTTGCCGTCTTTTATATCCTCGGTTTTTTGTATCGGGTCATAGCTGACAGGTCTGATAATTTCATCAGGCCTATCAAAATCAAGTCGGGCTTCAGAATTAAGTGCATAGTTGAAATCGATTACTCTATTCTCTATAACTGGAACTTCTGTATTTATCTTTTTTCTTTGCGCTTGCTTTATGATGGCTTCATAATTCTTAATGACTTCCACCTTTTCTGTCGCTATGGCTGTAGTGTCTTGAGCAACGGCACTTTGAGATATCACGCACAGAGCGCATATGTATACATATATATTTATAGTCTTCATCACTTTACTTGTTTTGAATTGTATCACTTATCATAAATGAACTCGTATCAGATTCAATTATTCGACTTTCTTTTTCGATCTGTTTTTGCAGAGCTTTTAATTTCTTGTCAGCTTCCTCACTCAGAGCGGTGTTGTCAGAAAAATTTTCAAGTACAGACTCATAGGCTGCTGTAGCATTGAGGTAATCCTTTTTGTGGACATAAATATCAGCCAGAAGAAGAATGCTTTTGGCAACCCAATACGGAAATTTAGCAGACTTTTCAGCGGTAATGAATGCCCTTGATTCGGAGCCCTCAAAATCATTATTTTGGTACAGGATCTTGGCAATCTGATAATTCGATTCAGCAGCCTGACTGTTATCTGTCAGTTCTGTGACAAGTTTATAGTTCATTGTTGCTTCATCCGGCTTGTTAAGCTTGTACAATGAATTGGCCATGTAAAAGTGCGCCGAGGCTTTCAGTTCATCTGATGCTCCAATGTGACTGCTTATCAGCTCTCCATATTTGAGAATCGAACTGTCCGTTTCAAGTTCCTTGGCACAATATAAAGCTGGTTCCAGATATTTCAACTCAGGTCTTTGTTCCATTCTGCTGATAATGCTTTCATGTAAGCTCAAACTCAAGAGGCAATCTTTTTTGTAGTTGTGAGCGATCACAGCTGCTTTTTCCAAAGCTTCAGAAACAAATTGTGGATTGTCTGATTCGATTACATTCAGGTAGTTAGCCAAAGCTTTATCATAGTCCTTTAATACTAGGTATGATTCAGCCAAGTAATATTCAGCATCCTGCTTATAGAAGCCAATGGGCCTTTGGTCAAGGTATTTGTTCAGCTGTTCAATAGCTTTTTCATATTTCCCGTCTTTATAAATATCGAGGGCTACTCCAAATACGATTGAGTCTCTCGAAATATCAGATATTTCAACACCGGTAAGTGTTTCAGAATATTTAAAATAGGCGTCTGGATCATTTAGATCATACAGGTAAATATCCTCTACGGCCAGGATGGCTCTCCGCCTCTCATTTTTATCTTTACTCTTTTCAATGCCTTGCTTATAGGCATCCAAAGCGGCATAAAGGTCGCCCTGGTTATAGCTGATCAATCCTTGCCTCATGTATGAAGTGGGAGTGTATTCTGAGCGGTCTCCATATTCGATTATGATGGTGTTATAGACCTGGTAGGCCTGGTTGTTTTTTTTCAGTTGGACGAGCGTCTCTCCCAATTGGAAAAGGGCATCATCACGGTAATTCGATTCAGGATACGATTTCAATAGTTTTTCGAGGCTGGTGAGTTTTTCGATAATCTGGTTATTGACACCATAGATCATCGATTTCTGGTATAAAATGTAGTCAGAATCTTCCGCATTACTCTGGATGGCTAACTCATAGTATTCCAGCGCAGCGGTATAATTGTTTTTGACAAGCTCGAGATCAGCTAGACGTACAATCGCATCATCAATCAAGGATTTATTATCAGATTCCGGATCAAAGTTGTTAACGGCCTCTTCGAGATCTTGGATGGCCATATCATAATCTTCAAGAAATATCTCGATATAAGCCATCAGATAATACGATTCAAAGATGTGCTCAGAATGATCTGATGCGAGGTAGCTCTGCAGGTAGCTTATACTTTCGCTATAGTTATTGGCAAGTGAATATGCATGACCGAGTCTGTATCTCAATTCGGCAGTATCTATTAAATTCGACTCTACTTCTTCAGCTTTTTTGAATTGCGCAATAGCACTTTCATGATCGTTCTGTGCCATAAATTGCATGCCTGAACGATAGAGTAGTTCCTGGTAGGTGTTCTTTAGTTCTGTTGATTCACGCGGAATGGCTTCGAGTGCAGAAAGAGCCGCTTCCGTATCCTGCGAATTAAAGAATATTGACGAAAGAAGATTCTGTGACTCAGAATAATAAGGACTATCAGTGTTTATTCCGGAGAGTCCTCCAATTGCAATACGTTCATCACCAAGATCAGCACTAATCTTATAATACATGAACTCTGACTCCTCTTTTATATCAGGAAAATACTGGAGCTTGGATGCCTGCTTAAATGCAGATTGGGCGTCTTTTTTCTTTGCGTTTTCTATATAGCTTGATGCAAGGAGAAAATTACTCATCTGTCCAATAGGACTCTCCTGGTAAGATAGCTCAAGAAAGTAGGGTTCAGCCTTTTGGAAATCTCCCAATCTGTAATTGATAACGCCCAGCTGGAATGCATCATTCTCACTGAGATTTTTTGCTACTTGTTCATAGCTTTCTAGATACGTACGGGCATTTCCGTAATCTTCCTGGGCGAGGTAGGAGAGACCCATTATGCGATCCAGCAAGTAAGCATTGCTGTCCCTGCTATTGTTTTTGGTTTTAGCATATTTGATGGCCTTGTCGTATTCTTCATTTTTAAAATAAATCTGGGCCAGATAAAATGGGACAAGCCTTTTGAATTCGGAGCGACTTTCTATTTCAGTAAAAAGATTAATGGCCCTGTCCCTTTCTCCAAGATAAAAAGCACATACGCCTTCATAATATTTTGCTTTGTATTGAAAGCTACTGGAAGAATTTGATACAGTATTAAAATGGGTGATGGCTTCGCCAAATCTTTTCTCGAGCAAGTAGGTGTAGGCCAGCTTGAATTTTAATCTATAGCTTTGCTCTGATTCCAATTTTCTGTAATCGGCTTTTAGATAGTAAGCCCGTGCTGACTTGTAATCTTTCCTTTCGAAATATTTTTCAGCAATGAGATAGAAGATTTTCGAATCCCCGGTATAGTCATTCGAACGGCTTATGCTCTCTAGGAGTAAATCAATGGATCTACTTTCATCAAGACTATATGAAACCCTTGCTTGAGATGTAAAAACAGCATCATTGAATTCTGCTTTCTCCAATTCTCCGAGAGCAATTCCATATAGGCTTTTAGCCGCATATTCGGCTGAAGAAGGCATGTAATAATCATTTTTCAATAAGGAAATACTCTCCTGACCGTCAAGATGCGGTGCTAATGAAAATATGATCCATGAAATGAAAAGGTATATTTTGCGACTCATAAACAAATTTAATAATGCGTAAGTCATTGAAAAATGGCTAATTAAGCCAGTTAATTATAACGCAATTATATTAAATAAATTTTACATATGAGTCAGACCGATGAGACTATTATTTTACCGGTAATCGACAAACGCTACTTGCTGAATACCAGAATTGTTTTTTCGATAATATCACAGCAATCCATCAGCTGATCCTCCGTCATAACCAAAGGCGGCGCAAAACGAATAATATTGCCATGCGTTGGCTTGGCAAGCAAGCCATTATCTCGTAATGCAAGGCAGATGTTCCATGCTGTTTTTGAGTCTTCCGAATCATTGATAACAATCGCATTGAGCAGGCCTTTTCCTCTTACCAGGTTCACCAAATCGGATTTGTCAACCAGTTGCTGCATGCGTTCCCTGAATAGATTACCCAGTTTCCTGGCCTTTTCAGAAAGTCTTTCTCTCTCAACGACTTCAAGTGCCGCTGTCGCTACAGCGCAGGCAAGGGGGTTTCCTCCGAAAGTGCTTCCATGCTCGCCGGGTTGAATGCATAGCATGATCTCATCATCAGCAAGTACAGCCGATACAGGAAAGACACCTCCCGAAAGGGCTTTGCCCAGAATGAGAATATCTGCCTTGACTTCATGTTTGTTTTCGCATCGAGAACCGCAATCGCAATCACCACAAGTGGCTAGCAGACTACCCGTTCTGGCTATACCTGTTTGCACTTCATCAGCAATAAACAAGCAATTGTATTTCTTACAGAGCTCTTTTGCTGATTTCAAGTAGTTGTCGTCAGGGACGACTACGCCTGCCTCTCCCTGGATAGGCTCTACAATGAATCCAGCAGCATTTTCATCCTTTAAAGCCATTTCAAGGGCTTCCAGGTCATTGTAGGGAATCACCTCAATCCCCGGCATGTAGGGACCAAAGCCCTGGGTACTGTCCGGGTCTAGCGAAGCAGATATAACAGCCAAGGTTCTTCCATGGAAATTACCCGAGGCAAATACAATCTTTGCTTTGTATCTTTCGACAGCCTTTTTCTTATAAGCCCATTTTCGACAAAGCTTCAGCGCTGTTTCGACAGCTTCAACACCCGTGTTCACAGGTAATACTTTATCATAATGGAAATATTCGGCAATGAATTTTTCATAAGGTCCCAACTTGGCATTATAAAATGCCCTGGAAGTTAAGGTCAACTCTTCAGCCTGCCTTTTTAAGGCTTTTATTATATGAGGATGACAATGTCCCTGATTAACCGCAGAATATGCGCTTAGAAAGTCATAATATTTTTTTCCTTCAACATCCCATACGTATACGCCTTTACCACGTTCCAGCACAACAGGTAGTGGGTGATAGTTGTGCGCTCCATAGTTATCTTCTAGTTTCATGAGTTCTTCAGAACTCTTCATTGTGTTTATGGCTGGATTCATTTTTCCTGATTAAGATTTTCAAGAATCGACCTGTGGATTGAATGTACTTGTTTGACCAGGCTTTCTGCCCCATCATTATTTATAATATAGTCAGCAAGCGGAATCTTTCTATCATCAGGCCACTGATTGTTCATTCGGCTTATAACAGCTTCTTTACTGGTCGCATCACGGTCAATAATACGTTCTATTCGTGTGTCCCGATCTGCTACAACAAGTATAACGGCTTTAAAGTACTTTGCCAAGTCGGCTTCAAAAACAATTGCTGATTCTTTCAGTACATATTCTGCCTTTTGATTTTGTGACCAGGAATCAAAATCTTGCCGGACAGCTGGATGCACTATTCTGTTAAGCGCTGTTAAAATATTGCTGTTTTCGAACACCCTTGAGGCAAGGTATTTTCTGTTCAGTCGGCCATTTTTGTGATAGGCTTCATTGCCAAGGAGTTGTTTAATGGCAGCCTTTAAGTTTCTGTCGCTGTTCATAAGACGCTTCGCCTCTGTGTCCGCATTGTATACCGGGATGCCTAATGTCTCAAAAAGCGAGGAGACAAAGCTTTTGCCGGCACCAATACCTCCAGTAATAGCAAGTTTAGCAGCTTCTTTAGTCACAAATAAAACGATTTATAGTTTCGGTTTTCAGTTTCTGTTTCAGAAATGGCTCGATTCAAAGATCAAATATTTATAAATTTGCGAAAAAAATATTCGATGAATATTATAATGCCGGAAGGTCACGAAATTATATCTACAAAAGATGAGTCGGTTCCTTTGTTTAAATCGAGCCTGCTGGATACGTTTTCCCGGGTATACTGGTTTGTGCCTTTGTTGATATTTGTTCCTGTGATAGCCTATTTCATATATGTTTCTATTTCCGAGTTTGCTTTCTCGATTGGGAACACAGTTTTTTTATTCTTGGGTGGATTGGGGATCTGGACCGTGGTTGAATATCTGTTTCATCGCTTTATTTTTCATTATGAGCCCAAAAGCAAACCTGGTAAGCATTTGCATTTCATGATGCATGGCGTACATCATGCTTATCCCAATGATTCACTCAGACTTGTAATGCCTCCCGTCATGAGTATACCTTTATCTACAGGCTTTTATTTCTTGTTCTATTTTATTGCCGGACAGTATCATGCACCATTGTTCGCGGGATTTATCTTCGGTTATCTCTGTTACGACATGCTGCACTTCGCAACACATCACGCACATTTTATAAAGGCATCCTGGTTTACTGCATTGAAACAACACCATATGAGGCACCATTTCCAGGATCCTGATAACGGATTCGGGGTGAGTTCTGTAATATGGGATAAAGTATTTAGAACTGAATACAAGAACTAGGTGAAAATTACCGCTGAATTAAGTCTGTATCCTCTTAAGAACAATTACGAAGAATACATATTTACTTTCATTGAAAGCTTAAGATCGTACCCGTCAGTAGACGTGGTGACTCACAGTGTAAGCACATTTGTAAAGGGACAAAGAAAAGATGTGTTTGATGCTATTGAAATGGCTATGGCATCAGTATCCGATGTGGATACCTTCTCTTTGGTTATGAAAATTATTAATCGAGACCTTCCTATTGAGAATGGTTTTCTCATCTTTGAATAATTAAAGAGCCAAGATCTAAATTTTCTTGCCAGAAAGTGCTTTGCGAATATTATGGTTCATTGCCCTTTCTGCCAATGGGCGCGAGAATGCATTCATCTCATGAATCGCTTCATTGAGTTCATCCTTGTCTTCAAGGGCCATCTTTTTTTGTATCAGAGCCATTTTATTTTTCAGAACAGATTTTTCGTCTTCAGTTAAAATGTCTTTATTCTGTTCAATGAACTTCTCAGTGGATATGACGATGCTTCTGGCTTCGTTTCGTGCCTCTAATAATGCCTTGGCGGCCATGTCTTGTTCGGCATTTTTGATCGAGTCTATTAACATCTTGGCCATTTCTTCTTCTGAAATGCCGTATTGTGACTGAATTTTAAGCTCTTCGAATTTACCAGACCTCAGTTCTTTAGCACGTACCTTTAATATACCATCTGCATCAATGATAAAGTGTACTTCAATTTTTGGCATGCCAGCAGCCATCGGCGGAATATCAGTGAGAATGAATTCACCCAGTTTTCGGTTATACTCTACAAGTTCACGTTCGCCTTGGTAGACACTTATTCTCAGGTTTTTTTGCCCATCCACCGAGCTAGTGTATTGTCGACCTGCAGCAACAGGCACTTTAGAATTACGTGATATAATTACATCCATCAAACCGCCTACGGTTTCAATACCAAGAGACAGGGGAGTAACATCAATCAGAAGATAATTCTGAGTATTACCGGCAAGAATATCAGCCTGGACGGCTGCTCCAAGTGCAACAACCTCATCGGGGTCAATATCATCCATGACCTCAATCTCATATCGTGACTCAAGTGTCTGTTTAACTAAGGGGACGCGTGTTGATCCGCCAACGAGTATGAATTTATTTATTTCTGATTTACTGATGCCAGCATTCTTTATAGCATGATCAATGTGTACAATCGTCTTATCAATTAATTTCTGTATAAGTCTTTCGAATTGATCTTTGGATATTTTAAATTCGCCATCCTCAGATAGGTATTGGTCAGATACGCTCAATTGCTTTTTAGCCTCTTCGGCTCTTATCCTGAGTATCTGCTTTTGCTGATTGCTGATTTCTTCTTCATTGATGCCATTTGTTTGAATCCAGTAATCAATGATAGCCCTGTCAAAGTCATCACCACCCAGGAAAGTATCTCCATTGGTTGCCATTACATCAAAAACACCATTATCAATGCGTAAGATGGAAACATCAAAGGTCCCTCCGCCTAAATCATAGACCGCTACAACTTCTGATTCTTCAGCTTTTTTGCCATAACCATAAGCCAGTGAAGCTGCAGTAGGTTCGTTTACAATACGCAATACTTCAAGTCCTGCCAGTTTGCCAGCATCGCGCGTAGCTTGCCTTTGAGAATCATTAAAATAGGCTGGTACAGTTATTACGGCTTTGCTGACTTCTCGGCCCAAATGATTTTCCACACGGGATTTGAGATATTTCAGAATTTCTGCAGAAAGCTTGACTGGTGAGTGAAAACGCTTACCTATTTTGACTTTGACCAATTGGTCTTCTTCGTCAATGATTTCATACGAGAGCTTGGACGAATAATTCTCAAGGTCGTTATAGGATTTACCCAAAAGCCTTTTTACACTATAAATCGTGCGTTCAGGATCTGAGACGAGGTGCATCTTGGCTACCTCGCCGACTATTATATTTTCCTCAGAATCAAAATATACTATGGAGGGTACCAGGCTCGTACGACCAGCTACATCTTTGACTATCGTAGTTTTACCATCCTTCAGATAGGCTACAAGGCTGTTGGTAGTACCCAAATCGATGCCAATGATCAATTCAGACTCCTCGATTTCACCCGACTTCATGTTTATTGGTATCTTCGCCATAATATATTATCTGTAAATATTCCTCCATATTACATGGATACGCTAAGAAATGTTCAAAGATAAAGCAGTTATATTATTCCTGGTATTGGGTGCATTTTTTATTACCAATGCTCTTGTAGCTCAAATGATTGGTGTTAAAATATTCTCTCTGGAAGCCAGCCTTGGCTTTGATCCTTTTGATTGGGAAATACTGGGAGTTTCAGGACTTGGATTTAATCTGACCGCAGGTGTTTTATTATGGCCCGTCGTTTTTGTAATGACAGACATTGTAAATGAGTATTACGGTCAAAAAGGTGTACGCTATTTAAGCTTTCTAGCCGCAGGGCTCATTTCATATGCCATGGTTATGATATTCCTCTCGATCAATTTGACACCTAACGAGTGGTGGGCCTATGAAAGTAATGCCAATACAGAAAACCCGGGATTAGGCATACGGGATATGAACCTGGCATTCAAAAAAATCTTTGGCCAGGGCCTCTGGATTATCGTCGGCTCCCTTGTAGCATTCCTTGTTTCACAATTACTGGATGTTCTTGTTTTTCACCAGATACGTAAGTGGACGGGAGAGAAACACCTTTGGGCAAGAGCTACAGGCAGTACGCTGGTTTCTCAGTTTATTGATTCCTATATTGTATTATTGATAGCTTTCTATATCGGAAACGATTGGGAATTGGTACGCGTTCTGGCTATAGGCACAGTAAATTACATATACAAGTTCGGTATGGCTATTGTACTGACACCGGCGCTTTATATTGTCCATTTCGCCATAGATAAATTTTTGGGCAAAGAATTAGCAAACACATTGAAAGAGCAGGCAGCCCTTCCTCAGATACGTTGATTATGGAAAGACAACTGGCACGATCATTTTTCTTGATTCGTCCTTCTGCTTTTGGATATAATCATCAGACGGCTGATGATAATTCATTTCAAACACGGCCATCAAATACATCCTACACTAAAATTCATTCGGCTGCCCTAGCTGAATTTAATGTTATGTTGGAGAAATTAAATAGCTACGAACTGGATCCAATTGTATTTGAAGATGCTCAAGATCCTTTTACCCCTGATGCCATATTTCCCAATAATTGGATAAGCACGCATGATGGTGGGATTATTGTCACGTATCCGATGTGGTCTGAAATTCGAAGAAAGGAGAGGAGCGAAATCATTCTCGATTTCCTGGAATCTGAATTGTCTTATACACGCAGGTATTCTTTTGAATACCTGGAAGATGAAAATTTTTTTCTTGAAGGAACTGGAAGCATGGTGCTTGACCGCCCCAATAAACTTATCTATGCTGGCTTAAGTAATCGCACAAGCATTAAAGCCCTGGATAAGTTTGCTGTGCTGATGGGATATAGAGCCATTCATTTTCATACTTCCCTTGATAATAAGCCGGTTTACCACACCAATGTTATGTTGAGTATTGCTTCAGATTATGCGGTAGTCTGTCCTCAAATCATACGGGAGGAGAATGAGCAAAAGATGCTATTGGATACTTTAAAGCGTTCTGGTCGGTCAATTATTGAGATAGAACCGTCGCAGATGCAAAGCTTTGCTGGTAATGTGATACAGCTCGAAAATAAAAAAGCTGAGGCTGTAACACTGATGTCTGATACAGCTATGGCATCATTTAAGCCTGATCAGATGGATATCATAAGGAATTCAGGTCCTGTTGTCAGCTTGTCAATCCCTACAATAGAGAAATATGGCGGTGGTTCAGTGCGGTGTATGATTGCCGAGCTTTTTTGAGTCATATCCTATGTTTTCAACATATATTTTTCGTTACAAAATTTAGATCGCTCAATCCTTCTATTGGCAGAATTATATTTCATTTAATTTTATTTTGAATTTGTTAATTCTGTTGATGTAAAATCAATGTTTATATTTTTATAACATATATATATAAAGATTATATATGAATACTGTATATTTGCTCTGTATTATCAATAATTCTTAACCGGTGTAGGTTTATGAGTTTAAACCATACATCATAATCAACCTATTATGAGAAATCTTTTACTATTTTTTAGTTTGTTGTGTTCTACTGCAATGGTTGCCCAGTCGATTTCGGGTAAACTTGTAGATGGTTCATCAGGGGACCCACTTATCGGAGCTTCTGTGTCAGTTAAAGGCACATCTTCTGGTGCTCTTACCGATGTAGACGGTATGTTCAAAATTGAAGGACTGCAAGAAGGTACATACAGATTGATTGCATCATACCTTGGTTATGAAGAAAAATCAATAAGTGTAGAGCTTGGCTCAAGCAATGTAGATCTTGGAGAAATCATGCTGAATGCCGGTGGTATCGCCCTTGAATCTGTAGTAATTTCAGGAACGATGGATATTGTAAGAGACAGGAGAACTCCTGTTGCTGTATCTACTATCGGAGTCAGAGAGATACAAGCCAAAGGGGGTAATGTTGAATTTCCTGAATTGATGAAAAATACACCTTCAATCTATGTAGCCAACCAGGCTGGTGGATATGGTGATTCTGAGGTCTTCACAAGAGGATTTGATCAAACAAATACAGCCTTCCTTCTTAACGGTCAACCTATCAACGGAATGGAAGATGGCAAAATGTATTGGTCTAACTGGTCAGGAATGACGGATGTAGCTACTGCTGTTCAGGTTCAAAGAGGACTTGGATCGTCAAAATTGGCTATTTCTTCAGTGGGAGGTACAATCAACATCATCATGAGACCTACAGAGCAGGAGCAAGGAGGATATGTCAGCTACCTGAGAGGTAACGACAACTACAACAAAGCAACTGTTATGTATAATAGCGGTATGGGTGAGAATAACTTTGGTTTTTCCCTATTGGTGACTCACTGGCAAGGTGATGGTTGGGCTGATGGTACTGAAGGTCAAGGACAGAGCTACTTCTTATCTATGGGATGGAAGCCTTCCGACAGATCAGAATTCAACTTCTTGATTACTGGTGCTCCACAATGGCACAATCAGAACTTTACAAAAAGAATCAGCGACCACTACCAAAGTGGAGAATTTGATATCAAATTTAACGGCAACTGGGGTCTTCTTGATGGCGAGGTATTCTCTGAAAGAAGAAATTACTACCACAAGCCGGTAGCTAACTTGAACTGGGAGTACACTATCAATGACAATACATCTCTTTCTACAGTTCTTTACGCTTCTTGGGGAAGAGGTGGAGGAACCGGTGGTCTGGGTAACTTTGGCAACAGGGAAAGAACTGCCGATGGACTTATTGACTGGGATGCTACTGTCGCTAATAACATCGCTAACGAAACAGAACCAGGTCGCAATGTTTACGTAAGAAGAGCTTCTGTTAACAATCACCAGTGGTTTGGTTTGGTGACAAACCTCAACAAAGAGATCAATGAAAATCTGAATTTCAGTATTGGTGCTGACTTGAGAAGCTATACCGGATCACACTTCAGACAAGTTACAGATCTTTTGGGTGCTTCAGGGTATGCTCAGAGTGGTAGAGCAAGATTCCCTGATGGATATTTGGTTACAAATACCTTTGATCCTAATCCATGGAAAGCGGTTAACAGTTTTGCATCTGAAACACCGGCTATGGAAAGAATCGCATATAATAATGATGAAACAATTCAGTACGCTGGTCTTTTTGGACAGGTTGAATACGCTAATGATAACCTATCTGTATTTTTCCAGGGTTCAGTTTCAAACCAGGGAAGTACACGCTATGAATTATTCAACGAGACAGAAGAAAATGAAACTTCTGAGACTGTTAACGAATTGGGCTATAACGTGAAGACTGGATTATCTTATGCATTAAATGCAAACAACTTGGTCTTCTTTAATACTGGATACTACCAAAGACAACCATTCTTTGACAATCAGTTCTTGAATTTCTCAAATACTGTGAATCCGGTTACATCTCCTGAAGACATCTTCGGTATTGAAGCTGGATATAAGTATACAGGATCTAATCTAGCATTGAACTTGAACTTATACAGAACTTCCTGGAAGGGACGTGTTACAACTTCAACTATTGACATAGGAGAAGAAGTAGACGGTATTGTATTTCCAGATGGTGGATTTGTAAACAGTGCTGGATTGAATCAGTTGCACTCAGGTATCGAGCTTGACTTTGCTTACAAAGTAAATTCTGACTTGAGACTTAAAGGTTTCGCATCTTTAGGAAACTGGGAATATGATGGTACGGTAACACGAGATCTATATGAGGACAATCTTGACAGAACTCTCGTTGCTTCATTTGATGATGAAGTAATTGATGGTGTCAAAGTAGGAGGTGCTGCACAGACTACTTTCGGTCTTGGTGTTGATTACAAGCTTACTGAAGGTTTGAGATTGGATCTTGATTACAACTACTATGACAATCTTTATTCAAACCTAGGTGCAACAACGGATGAATTGAAATTGCCTTCATTCGGTTTGATGGACCTTGGTCTCAGCTATGCCTTTGACCTAGCCAATGGTAATGTGCTTTCATTGAGAGCCAATGTGTACAATGTACTTGGAGAAGAATATATTTCAAGGGCTTGGACTGCTATTGCTGCTAGTACTGTTGAATCTGAAAACTGGAATGGCGTAAACCGAGATAACAGAGTTACGTTCGGTAAAACCACGACTTGGAACATTTCAGCTAAATACAGCTTTTAAGAATAAAAACTATTTATAGTTTTAATGACCCGTGCTTTTGGCACGGGTTTTTTTATTTTAACCAACCAGTTATTATATTTAGGAAAAAACAATTATGAAAAACATCTTTACCCTTCTCCTTGCATTTTTATTCATTTCTTCTCTCTCTAGCCAAACGCAATTGACTATTGCAGAAGCCAGACAAGTTGACGCTGAAGGTTCACTTGTAAACCTGGGTATGACAGTAGAATTGAGTGGAATTGCCATAGGTCCTAATTTCAGACCAGGTGGTCATACCTGGGTATTATTTGATACAACGGATAACCTGGGTATTACTGTATTTGGATTTAATAATGATGCAGGCTATAGTGTTACCGATGGTGACGCTCTCAGGGTCGTCGGTGAATTGGATGAATTCAATGGCTTAGCTGAAATTATCCCCGAAATGATTGAAGTTGTCAGTACAGGGAATACGGTTCCAGAGCCTGAGACTGTTACAGAATTAAATGAGCAATCTGAAGCTAAATTAATAAGGCTTGAAAATGTCATGCTCCAAGATCCCGGTCAATGGGGTAGCAGCAATTTTAATGTGGATATTACAGATGGCACCAATACATTTCAAATGCGTATTGATGGCGATACAGATATAGCAGGTATGGCCGCTCCTCAAGGAACTTTTAATGTTGTAGGTATTGGTGGTCAGTTTGATAACAGTGAACCTTATTTTAATGGATATCAGATATTTCCAAGGAGCGCTATGGATATTGATCCATATGATACCGGAGGATCTACAGGTGTAGAGTATGAGCGTCTGACTATTGCTGAGGCCAGGGAGGTTGACTTAAATGGTAATGCCGTTCGCTTAGACGATCGTGTAGAAATCCAGGGCGTTGTGCACGGGATGAATATAAGACCATCAGGTTTGCAGTTTACGCTTATTGATGAAACCAATAGAGGTATAGGTGTTTTCAGCTCCAGCAATCCCTTCAACTATGACTTCATGGAAGGTGATGAACTCATTTTAAAAGGCAGCATTGACCAATTCAACGGTCTGAGTCAGATAAGTCCGGATAGCCTTTTCGTAGTTTCAAGCGGCAATCCATCCGTTACGCCCATAGAAATTACAGAAATGAATGAAGCCGTTGAGGGCTCACTGGTTACTATGCAAATGGTTGGTTGGGAAGATGAAGCCGATTGGTCTGGCAATGGATCCAGTTTCAATATCAGTTTTATCACTATAGATGGCATTACGCAAACCATGCGGATAGATGGAGATACTGAATTGGCTAATGCTATGTTACCAACTCCCAATGGCACACTGACTGAGGTTACAGGTGTCGTTGGTCAGTTTGATAGCTCGGAACCCTATGATGAAGGATATCAACTGTTTCCATTCCGTGAGTCAGATTTTGTTATCCTGACTTCAACCAATCAGCAAAACCTGCAAGACCTTAGTATCTATCCTAATCCTGTAAGAGACCAATTGCAGGTATCATCTGCTTATCAAGTAAATAGTGTTGAAGTATTTTCTATGGATGGAAAACGACTAATTATAGCCCGGAGAAGCCAGAGTAAAATAGACGTATCCCAATTGACTCGTGGTGCATACTTGGTTATGGTAAAATGTGACGAAGGACAGGCTTTGCTGCAGATGCAGAAGCAATAATAAACTGGAATACCGCAGGGTAATTGCTGCGGTTTTTTTATTCCAGGAACACAGACTTTTGATTCTTACGTGAAAGATCCACGCGTATATTTTCCTTTAATGTAGTTGCAAGGGACAAACCCACATAATCCACTTTCACAGGAAAAGTCTTATGCTTGCGATCCACCAATACAGCGGCTTCTACTTTTGCTGGCAGTACATTTAGCAAAGCTTTGAAAGCATAAAAGATGGTTCGGCCAGTATTAGCGACATCATCTACAATAATTATCGAAGAGCCTTTAAGATCTTTTTCAGAGATATTGACTTTAATTTCTTCCTTCAATGGATTGGCAGCATCTAATGTAATATTGCCAAGATCAGATGCATGACCTGTATTACTTGTAAAAGACTCCTGTAGATATTTGGCAAATCTGAGACCGTTCTTGTTGATGCCCAGGAAGAGGATTTTCTTGCTGTCCAGATTGTTTTCCAGTATCTGGTAAGCTAACCTTTCTATTTTTTGATCCAGCTGCTTATTGTCTAATATTTTCATGTAGATATAACTGACTATAAAAATAAGTATTGAACCACAGATTCACGTCATATTCACTAATTTAGCAATTGTTTAATTCAATGATATGTCATTACAGCAAATCGTTTTCCTAATTCTGTTTATAGCTGTTGTTTTTCTTGCTTACAGGTCATATGGCAGAATCATAAAAGCGATTAAGCTTGGTAAGAGCTATACAGCTGAAGGTTCGAAAGGACAAAGATGGAAAAATGTCTTTCTGGTAGCTTTCGGTCAGCAAAAAATGTTCAAACGTTGGATTCCAGCACTCCTTCACCTATTTATTTATGTTGCTTTTTTATTTACTCAGATAGAACTGGTTGAAATAATAATTGATGGGGTTTCAGGCCATCACAGGTTTTTTGCTGATAAGATCGGGCCTTTATATAATGTCATCATAAATTTTATTGAAATTCTTTCTGTTCTTGCTTTCGTTTCCACATTGATCTTTTTATGGAGAAGGAACCTTCTAAAAATACCGCGGTTTGTCAAACCGGAAATGGACGGTTGGCCGCGTCTTGATGCCAACCTCATCCTTATAGGTGAGATAATATTAATATTTGGTATTTTTTCAATGAACAGTGCAGATCTGGCTTTACAAAATCTGGCCGATTCACATTATCCTGATACAGGACAGCTTTTGATCAGCAGCCTTGTTTTTGAAAACCTCCTGCAAGGTATGAGCCAGTCTTCACTGATTGTAATGGAACGCTTTGGTTGGTGGCTTCATCTCTCTGTTGTATTTGGATTCATATTGTATCTGCCATATTCTAAACATCTGCATATTCTTTTTGCATTTCCAAATGTGTATTTCGCCAGCTTGAAGGCCAGAGGAGCAATTGAAAATATGCCAGTTATCACCAATGAGGTCAAATCTATGATGGGCCTTACCGATGAGACAGGATCTGAAATAACGGACGAATTACCGGAGTTTGGTGCAAAAGATGTAACGGACCTGAGTTGGAAGAACATTTTAGATGCCTACAGTTGTACAGAATGCGGTCGATGTACATCAGTGTGTCCTGCAAACCTAACAGGTAAAAAGCTGTCTCCTAGAAAGATTTTAATGGATATAAGGGATCGGTCTACGGAGATTATTACTCAGCTTGACGGCTCTGTAAAAGAGTCGGATTTTGATGACGGCAAATCCCTTTTTGATTATATCTCAGAAGAAGAAATCTTTGCCTGTACAACATGCAATGCATGTGTGGAAGCATGTCCTGTAATGATAGATCCTTTGTCTCCCATCATTGAATTAAGAAGATATAAATTACTCACTGAATCTAAAGGACCTTCAGAGTGGATGCCTATGTACAATGCCATTGAAAATAATGGAGCTGTATGGCAAATGCCGGGACAAAGGTTTGATTGGGCAAATAATCTTGAATCAAATTGATTTTTATAAATTATTAGATGTGAAAGTATACACAGTAGAAGAATATAAAAGCCTTGGAAAAGAGCCCGAGATTTTATTCTGGGTAGGTTGCGCAGGAAGCTTTGACTCGAGGGCTCAAAAAATAACATGGGCTCTTGTGAAAATACTTCACAATGCAGGTATTGAATTTGCAGTTCTCGGCAATGATGAAAGCTGTACGGGTGACCCCGCACGTCGTTCTGGAAATGAGTTTGTTTTCCAAATGTCAGCACTGCAAAATATTGAAACTCTAAATATGTACAATGTCAATAAGATTGTTACGACATGTCCTCATTGTTTCAATACGCTTAAAAATGAATATCCGGAATTAGGCGGTAACTATGATGTTGTACATCACACACAATTGATCCAACAACTTATCAATGAAAAACGTATTAGCATTGAAAAGGGTGAATTTAAAGGGAAGAAGATTGTTTATCATGATTCATGTTATCTAGGGCGAATAAATGGTATCTATGAAGGTCCCAGGAATATATTAGAAGAACTTGATGGTCAGGTTGTAGAGGCCAGGAGAAATACATCCAAAGGTCTTTGCTGTGGTGCCGGCGGAGCCCAAATGTTTAAGGAGGAAGAACCCGGTAACAAGAAACTTAATGTAGAGCGTGTTGAAGAACTCCTTGAATCCAATCCGGATATAATAGCAGTGAATTGCCCATATTGCACTCTAATGATGGATGATGGCCTTAAGAACAAAGAAAAGGATGAGGACGTTATGGTCTACGATATATCAGAACTCATAGTACAAGCTAATAATTGGTAAGAATGCGAATAGACCTCATTGCCTTACCTGATCAATCGAAAGTTTGGATTTACCAGGCAAACAGATTTACCAAGCCTGGTGAAACAGAAGAAATTCAGGATAAGATTATAAATTTTACACATAACTGGTTGTCTCATGGAGAGCCTGTTTACAGTTATGGACACCTTTTTCACAATAGATTCTTAGTCCTTGTAGCGGATGAATCCAATCATGTAAGCGGTTGCTCCATCGATTCATCGGTACATTTCATCCAAAATTTGGGTGCCCAGCATGGTATAGACTTTTTTGACAGGCTTAATTTACTTTACTTTAAGAATGAGGATATTGAAAGCATTCCGTTTGCATCGGTTAAGAATGCAATCCATGATGGCCTGATAACAGATGAAACTCTTGTCTTCAATAATCTTGTTAAGACTAAAGAAGAGTTTTTGAAATCCTGGGTCACGCCCCTGCATGCATGTTGGATGCAAAGGTACCTGCCAAAACAAACAGCATAAGGTGTGGGGTTAAAACACACGCATTATGTTACGAAAAATTAAGAATTATCTTGGAATTGAAAGTGTCAAAATTCAGATCTTGGTAGAAGAAGGGATCGAATTCAAAACGGATCAGATATCTGGTTTAATTAGACTTACAAGCCAATCCGATCAGCGTGTAGAACGAATATATCTAAGAATAATTGAGAAATACCGACGCGGCAGAGGGGATGCTCTACTTATCAATGAATATATACTGGGTGAGAAATGCATAGAACTGAATAAATCAATCCAAAAAGGAACTTCGGAAGATATACCTTTCACAATGACTTATGATCAATTGAAGTCGGAGATGGATACTATTCAGGATGAAAGCTGGGTTGGGAAACCTCTTGCTTGGCTTGCCAAAAAACTTAAAAATGTAAAATCAGAATACAGAATTGAGGCATCAGCCGATATTAAAGGCACCCGGCTAAAACCAATTGATACGTCCACACTGAAATTGGTCTGAGACTCAGATTATTCGCTGTCCGACTGTTTTTCCTGCCTTTTTTGCTCGATCATTTCCAAAATCTCTTCATCCGTTTTACCTAGATTTTCTATGAGAAATTGCACGTCATCAGCAAGTTCATGATTCGGAAATCGAGTTACGAATTCATTATACACCTGACGGGCTTTTTCATCATCACCCAGGTTGTTTTCAATAATAAATCCTTTTAGGAATAGAGAGGTAGGCATCTTCTCATAATCCGGATAATCCTGGATTATCCAATCATACAGACTTAATGATTTTGGAAAAGTACGCAGACTTTTGGCTACTTCTGCAGCTTTAAAAAGATAACCGGCAGTGTTAGGATTGTTAGGGTTAACAAGTGCATAGGCTTCACAAGCATCAACATATGCTAAAGAAGTAGCCCGGTTAATTCCAGTGTTATCCGGATTTTCAAATATTTTCTTGCCAAGGTCTAGAATGTAGGCATCAATATCGGAAAGACTGTCCGGAACAACAGCGCTTAAATTCGCTGTGTTCTTATTATCCGGAAATAGTTTACGCATACCATCAGAAAGAACAAGAACAACAGTACTCTTATTCATCTTTCCCATGATACCAATCAATTCATAAAGACGATCGTCTGTCTTTTCGTTTCGAAAATCTTCTTTAATCAAAGGGAAGAGAAAGCTGGCCTTCCTGGAATTCATGTTCTGCTCGTCAGCTACGGCGTAACCATACTCTAGGAAAGGAACGAGATTCTCACTATTGAAATCACTGTCGGACAATACGGTGCTGAGTGATCTTAAAAGCTCGTTGGCTTTTGCTACTTCAGGTGCGCTTTTATATTCTGAGTCCAAAGTGTTCAATTGAGGATAATCTTCGAACAAAGGATTCTTTTGCCTTTTATTGCAACTTGAGAAAGTCAATCCTGCAATGACCATGATTCCTGCTAATAATCGATATGCCATGATATTCATTTTGATGGTAAAGCTTTTAACGACTGCAAAAATAATAACTAATATCCTAAACAATTTGACCTGGAGTATCTTTAATGATTATCTAGATTCTACCAATGTCTAACGAATGTCCTATCACAATATTTTGGTTTCGCAGAGATCTACGGCTGCATGACAACGCAGCCTTGTTCCATGCGTTAAAAGAAAATAAAAAGGTGCAATGCATATTTATTTTCGACAAAAATATTCTGGATGACCTGAAGGACAGCAAGGATGTACGGGTAGTGTTTATCCATGATACTCTGAGTGAAATAAAGCAAACACTTAATTCATATGGAGCTGACCTTTGGGTTTTTCATGATACAGCGCTTGACGCATGGCAAAAAATACTTTCGCAGAATAATGTTGATAAAATCTATTTCAACAGGGATTATGAGCCATATGCCCTCAATAGAGACCAAGAATTAACCATTCTAGCTGAAAGCATGAATATAGATGTCTGTACGTATAAGGATCATGTCGTATTTGAGTCGCATGAAGTATTGAAAGATGATGGCAATCCTTACGTAGTATTTACGCCATACAAAAGAAAATGGATGTCTTTGCTTGAGTCGGGAAGGCTGGAAAACAATTTTGATGTCTTGAAGGCTTTCAAATGTGAAGACTATTTATCAAATCTGAATCCTGTAGATGAACCAATGGCGTTCATCTCCCTGGGTGCCATGGGCTTTGAAAAAACAAATATTGCAATTCCATCAAAAGAAGTATCGCAAAGCTTGATCAAGGAATATGGTGATAAGCGAAACTTCCCGGCTATACATGGTACTTCCAGATTGGGAGTACATTACAGGTTTGGCACGGTAAGCATTCGCGAGAAGGCCGCTAAAGCTATTGGTCTTTCGGAAACATATCTGAATGAGCTGATTTGGAGGGATTTTTACAGTCAAATACTTCATCATTTTCCTCATATTGTAAAGGAATCCTTTCGCAAAAAATATGATAATATCGACTGGCGAAATAATAAGGAGGAATTTGAAGCCTGGTGCCAAGGCAAAACCGGTTATCCAATCGTTGATGCCGGTATGCGTGAATTGAACACCACAGGCTACATGCACAACAGGGTAAGAATGATAGCAGCCAGTTTTTTGACCAAACACCTTTTGATAGACTGGCGATGGGGTGAGGCTTATTTTGCGCAAAAATTATTGGATTATGACCTTGCAAGCAATAATGGTGGCTGGCAATGGGCATCAGGCTCCGGAACCGATGCGGCTCCATATTTTAGAATATTCAACCCCTGGACACAGCAGGATAAGTTTGATAAGCATAAAGCCTATATTAAAAAATGGATCCCGGAATATGGTACCCCACAGTACCCTCAGCCAATAGTGGATCACAAAGAAGCCAGGGAACGCTGTCTGAAAACCTATAAAGAAGCCCTGGATAATAATTGATCAGCGGAGCTGTTCTTCAATTTTTTCCAGAAGCCAGGATTTGTTTACTATTTCTTTTTCGGCTTCTACTTCTTCCTTTAGCTTGCTTAATTGAGCTTTATTCTCAGATTTATTGATCAGCCTTTTCAGGAAATTGGTAAAGTTGATATGCCTTCTTTTTCTCGTTACATCCAGTGACTTTTCTCTCCTCAGAAAAGCTACAAAGGAATCTATATTTGAATAGAGGGCATCAATTTCATCCATTTCGTAGAATGAGGCCAGGAGATAATTTTTTGAGTTGATATTATACCAGATATCATCATAATTAACCTTGTTCAGGTATTCCAGGACCTTCTCATAATCTTTCTTCCACCAGTTGAGCCGAGCCAGATTGAAATTGAGAGCATTGTCTCTTCTATATTCTTCCAGGAAGTGGAGATTATTATTAATGTATTTTTCAACACGATCCATTTCGCCAATTCGTAGTCCCGCAATAACATAGTTTCTGAAGGAAGTAGGAGAGAGTATACCATTTTTCAGAATCAATTCTTCCCTAATTCCCCATTCATGAATGTCCAGATATTCTTTAGTGAATTCTATATCTCCTTTATTCACCCAACGTATGCAGTACGAAAATAAGGCATCAAAGATTTCTGCTTGCTCTGTTTTTGGAAATTGGTAAATATCATTTTTAGCAATTTCCTTCAATTCGAAGAACAATGACTTACTGTCATCCTGAGTCAGGATTTGATAGATAAGCCAATATACTTGTACAGCCGTTATATCGCTGAGCTTATTAGTCTCTATGAGATGCAGTGTTTCTGTAAGATCTACATCGATTTCGGTCTTGTATTGCTTGCTCCAGGTAATTACATCAATAGCGTGCCGCAATTTTTCAATGACATAAAAGGCATCCAATTGAGTTGATAGCTCAGCATAACTTTCGTTATTGATATGCTTCTTTATATCCTCTTTTTTCTCATAATTGGTTACAAGGTTCTGCAGGGTTTTATCATGCATGTACTTCTGGAGAAAAAAATCAGAGGACTTGTCGGGCGTTCGGTTAAAGATATTATCAGATTTCCCGATGTGTTTTTCAATAAGGTTCTTATTCCCCGTTTTTTTAACAGCATCAATCAACAGGTTGGCATGCAAAAGATCATCAGATTCCATGTTTTCGATGGCGAGGAAGCGTTCATATCTTTCAAGCAAATCGTTGCACAGTTTTCTAAATTTTATATCTTTGTATGGTAACTCGAACCCAATTTCTCCCCATAACTTTTCCTTAGGTAGAACAGCGTTGCCTGTTCTAATTGCGTTATTTACTATGTCAAACAACGCCATAATATGTTGATTCTTATTGAAATAAGGTGAATGTATGAACTTGGAAAACCTATTGAGTTCTACTGCTGGAGCACTGCTCAAAAGCTTGTAAATACGGGTATTTTCAAAATTCATCTTACAATTTAATGATATATGTAAATTATTTAACTACACAGATTTACAAAAATAAAATATTCATATATTAAAAACATATATCTGAAAGATAGTATATCCTAATATATTGATTATCAATACGATATGTCTAAGTGTCGTTCAACTTAAAAAACACAGGATTAAATTTATCCTTTGAGCTATTTAAAATATATTTGTATTGGCAAAAAACTTACATAATAATTTGAAACATCTACTGGTATCTATAATGTTATTGGTTTGTTTGGGCTTGAATGCTCAAATCAATCCAAAGCACATGTATCTTACTGCTAAGCAGGATACAACAGATATGGTGATAATCAATTCCATGGGGATTGTAGAGCCAACTGTGGTTGTTTTTCCCAGTTCTTTTGATTCCTTGAATTTTGTAGGTCTTGGTAATGGACAATGGGAATTCCATTTTCTGCCTGGCAGTTCTTACACAGGTGATGCACACATTACCATACAGTATTATCAAGCGACGAACATTCCAGGCTTTTTCCTGCCTAATTACACAAATCTGCATTACAGGGTTAAGGAATCTAAAGTTGAAGCCAATACAGACTACGCACTTGTAAATGCAGCAGGTAGTGTAGAAATCGATGTTTTATCCAATGACAGCACTACGGATGGAAGCCTTCAGTTAGAACGAATTGCTTATGTGCTTGGTGGTACAGCGACTGTAAGTAACAATAGAATTGCTTTTGAAAGTGATGGAAGCAGTAATTCGGGATATATTCGATATTTCACTAAGGACGATAAAGGAACGGTAGAGTCATCTGACTTGTATCTGGCAATAGAAGATGAAAGTCTGATTGAATCCAGGAGTCTGTCTACAGATAACTTAAGTACTCTTGAATTGCATCTCAATGCTGGCAGTTTCAGCCCTAGTCAGGCTCCATCCAATGGTATATTATCGCAGTCCGGTCACGTATGGACATATGATCCCAATCCATCTTTTATCGGAACGGAAAACATTACATTTACGAGTCCTTCTGGGGGTGCCATTGATTATACGATTACCGTGGTGAACAAAAACGACGACAGTTCATTTGTTCAAGATGACCAATACTTTGTTGTCACCGATGGTTTCTTAAGTTTTAACGTATTTGACAATGATTATCTTGATGATTTTGACATCATTGATTATTCTTCTGATCTCAACTATCTAGGTGATGGTGAATTTGAATATACGCCTGCTTCAGGTTTCAAAGGTGACAAAGTTTTTTACTATAAGATCTACGCTGGTTTCCAATTTCATACTGGTAATATTTATGTACATGTTGATGATTTTGCACCGAGTACAGAATACAGTTATGATTTTGAACTTATCAATAATCATGACCTGGTTATTAATCATGAGGCCCCTGTAACTGATTACTATTTTCAACTTACCCAGGCTCCTGCTAATGGGACTGTAACAATTCTGGACCCCAATGGCAGTGAATCTCTTGAGTGTGATATAATCCAGGGAGAGCACAGTATAATTTACAGCCCGGACACAGACTACAGTGGCTTGGATATGTTCACTATAGAATTCTGTACACTGACCGGCTATTGTGATGAATTGGATATTGAGGTTAATGTTCTAAGCTCCAACTATTCGGATTGTCTTTGTCTTAATGATTGTGTCTATAAAGGTGACAACAATAATGATGGAGCCGTTAATTTGCGAGATGCTCTTGGCCTGGCAGTAAATATAGGAGAAGCAGGATTTGAAAGAACCAACGACTTCGATTTAATATGGACCGGCCAGGAATCCACTAATTGGGGTTATAATCAGAGGAATCAGTGGGTTGATTTGAAAGCTGCTGATGCAGATGGTAACGGCTTCATTGACTATGATGACTTCCTTGAGTTTGAAACCTATTATGGGCAGGTACATAATTTTGTGCCTAATGATGTGGGTAACCTTTCCAATACCCCTATAAGCTTTATACCTCAGAGTACCGACCTTGATTCGGGAGATTTATTGGTTATTGACATATATGCCGGTAACACTTCTAACGCGGTTCTGGATATGCTTGGTCTTTCATTCAGTTTCAATATCGATCCTGAGGTCATGGATTCCTCATCGGTCAGTTTTGAACTTGCAGAGAGTAATTTTCTTGAAGGCAACGGTCCATTGTATGAATTTGTAACCGTACCCAGCGACGGTAAGGTTGACATAGCTGTTTCCAAGCTTAATAAACTAGCTGCCAGTGGTTTTGGTCTAATCGGGACATTAAGCTTCATAGTTGAGGATGAAATAGACGGTCTTAAAGACATATTGCAACTCGGATACCGGTCTGTTCCATTTAATGTAAATGAGATCGTTTCTGTTGATGCTTTTGGCATTTTGTCAAGGCATCCCAATTTTGAATCAGAGGTCAATGTAGCCGTACAATATCCGGATTTCACTCAAGAGCAATTGACCTCCGACATCAGTGTGTATCCAAATCCTTTTGTAAATATCTTAAGTATTGAAAGTCAGAATACACGTATCCAAAGGCTTGAACTATATGATAATATAGGACGACTGATTGTTTCTAGATATGCTTCCGGGAAATATGAGAGTCTTGATCTCTCTTCAATTCAATCGGGCACATACCTGATTCGCATAACGACAAACAAAGGTGTAATTACTCGTAAAGTAATAAGATTAGCTCAATAGCTCTTACTCGTATTTTCTGAGGATCGACCTAACCTGTGCCAAATAGGATATTCCAAATAAGTTAAGATGGACAAGCAGGTAGTATAATTGAAACATGCCTGTTCGCTCTTTCCATGATCTATGGATGGGTAATTCCGAATCATAAGCCTTAAACACATATTCCGGAAACCCTCCGAATAAGTCCATCATGGCAAGATCCATTTCTCTATGACCATAACTGATACTGGGGTCAATTAAATAGGCTTTATTAGAAGTATCTATAAGATAGTTTCCCGACCATAGATCACCGTGGCACAAGCATGGAGAATCACAGGGAAAATCTTCGAGCCTCCTTATTAAGTATTCTAAAGATCTTGGAGATTCAAGATAATTATTGGAAAACGCTAATTTTAGCTGAGGCAGGAGTCTGGATAGCCAGTAGTACTCGACAAAACTTTCGTACCATCCATTGACTTGCTCTAATGAGCCAATGCAGTTATTATAGGAAAGCCCATAATGCGTATGTTGGATACTATGTGCTGTAGCCAGCAGCTTGGCAAACGACTCTACTGAGCTGGAATTCCATTGCTTATCCGGGCATATATAGTGCAATAAGAGATAAGACCCGAGTTCATCACTGTTGTGAGAAAATAGTCGGGGTGATCTTATACCATGATCATGGAAAAGCTGTAATGCTTTTGCTTCTGACTCTATAATAATCTGATGCCTCTCTGTGAAATTAAACTTGAGAAAATAGACTTCAGGATCATCCAAGAATGTGATTCTGTAATTATGGTTAACATCACCGCCATAAACACTTTGAGCCGTTGATATTCTTAAGCCTAAATTATTGTTAAGACCTTCCTCGATAAACGAAGGTATGGACATTAAAGCTTATTGCTTTCTACGATGGCAATGAGATCATCTTTATAATTCTTCCCTATAGGAATATGTTTGACCTGACCGCCTTCAATAAGTTCGATCGAATTGCCAACGATAGCCTTGATCTTGTCAATATTTACAATATAAGACCTGTGTACCCTCATAAAGGTATTGGATGGCAATTTGCTTTCCAGGCTTTTCATGGTTTGTAAAGCAATTACACGTCCTTTCTCTTTCTTAATAATGACATAATCCTTCAAGCCTTCGATATATAAAATCTCATTGAAGTGAATCTTAATAAGTTTCTTGTCTGCTTTTACAAAAAAGAAATCGTCTGCGTTATTCATGCCGGGCTTTAGTTCAACCGATTCCCGGTATTTATTAAAAGCTTTCATAAAGCGTTCAAAAGCTATCGGCTTTACCAGGTAATCCAAAGCGTCCAACTCAAAACCATCGACGGCATATTCGGTGTAGGCTGTTGTAAAAACAAACTTTGGAGGATTTCTTAATGACTTGATGAGTTCAATGCCTGTCATCTGAGGCATTTGTATATCTAGAAATACAAGATCTACGTCTTCTTTTTGAATGCACTCATTGGCATCTATGGCGTTATCGCAGCGAGCAACCAATTCCAACTCAGGAATCCGTTCGATATAATTTTCAAGAATGTCCAGAGCCAGAGGTTCATCATCTATGATCAGTACTTTGGTCATCAGTTAAGTTTTATGTACAAAAATACACGAAATGCGTGCGGTTTCTCAACAATTTCGAGCTTGTGCTTATTGGGATATATCAGCTTTAAGCGTCGCTTGACATTCTCAAGACCAATGCCGCCTGACTTTTTCATCTTCTTTTTAAGCTGCACCTTTGTTGGATTGGAGTTTTCTATGATCAATTCGATAGAGTCTTCCAGGAGCTTCAAATCTATATTGACAAATCCCGATTTTATTTGATTGTCAAGACCATGCTTAAAGCTGTTTTCTAAAAAAGGTATAAATACCAACGGTGCAATTTTCTGATCTGCAATCTCACCAGTTATGATAAAGTTTATTTCAAATCGATCCCCTTGCCTTAATTTTTCGAGTTCAAGATAGTTTTTAATGTAATTGACTTCTTTTTCCAATGAGACCATCTTTTCATTGCTTTCATAAAGCATGTAACGCATCATTTCCGATAGTCTCAGTACAATCTCAGGTGCCAGGTCGGATTTCTTTAAGGTAAGAGCATACAGGTTATTAAGTGTATTAAAAAAGAAATGCGGGTTGATTTGAGATTTCAGGAATTTAAGCTCAGACTGTAAATTTTGACTTTCCAAAGCCATTTTTTCATTTTGATGAATAAGCCAGTCTGTAAGAATTTTATACACTGTAGAGGCAAAACCAACAAATAGGTTGATCAGGCTGATTATCTCTTTGTTATTCAAAATGTACTCACTGTCCTCAGGACTTGATTTGAAAATCATAAGTAAGGAAAATACATGGATTGGACTGAGAAGGAATACAAATAGAATAAGAGAGATAAGGTAAATAAACGGTCTCTTTTTCTGTAGAAAAGCAGGGATGAGGTACAGAATATTGATGTAAACTATTACAATGTAAAAGATCAGATCGATGAGATGCCTGATCATGACAAACCACATAGGGTAGTTGTCTTCGTCTATCAATATGAGGAAGAAATAAAGGAGAAGCCAGAAACTGAAATGAAGGAATCCCTTTGACTTGATGAGATCCTTGTTGATGTTTTTAAAATCAGCCAAATTCATAAGACCAAGATAAAATGAATAGTCTAGCTTTCAATAAAGCTTAGACAAGTGCTTTGAATTTTTGGATGATATTCCATCAGAATACGGTGCGGGTATGATGAACCATTATATACATTAATAGTTTATCTTTATTATTGACAACGAAATTAATACCATGGTATACAAAAGGAACGAATCCTACCAAGACGATATCACTCGAGCGATTGAAGAAAATTATAGTTCCATCATCACTTCTTTGGGAGAAGACATTAACAGAGAGGGTCTTATCAAGACACCTGAAAGAGCCTCAAAGGCCATGCAATTTTTAACACAGGGCTATCAAATGGACGCCCAGGAAATATTGAACAGTGCCATGTTTCAGGATGAACGAAGCAATATGGTACTGGTTAAGAATATAGAGCTTTATTCATTATGCGAACATCATATTTTACCATTTTACGGTAAAGTACATGTAGCGTATATTCCGGATGGCAAAATCGTTGGCTTGAGCAAAATTCCCCGTGTTGTTGATGTTTTTGCCCGCCGTTTGCAGGTACAGGAAAGGCTCACCACTCAAATCCTTGATGCCATAGATTTAGCCTTAAAGCCTTTGGGTACTGCCATAGTTATCGAAGCAGCGCATATGTGTATGATGATGAGAGGGGTTGAAAAACAAAATTCAATGACGACCACTTCAGCCTTCACAGGTATATTCAAGAAGATGGAAACGCGTGATGAATTTTTGCGGCTAATTGGCCATTAATCCTTTCACAGTTCTTACCTTTAATACAGATTCAATAATCTTGTAATATGTCAGTTTTATTATTTCCCGGACAGGGATCCCAATTCGTTGGAATGGGTAAGGAATTATATGATTCCGATGATCAGTCCAAAGCATACTTCGAGCAGGCAAACGAAATTCTTGGTTTCAGAATATCAGATATCATGTTTGAAGGTAGCGATGATGATCTCAAAAAGACCTCGGTCACACAGCCGGCTGTTTTTCTCAATGCTTATGTCACCTATAAGTCTAAAGAGAAGGACATAAGCTCGGTGGCTGTAGCGGGTCATTCTCTTGGAGAGTTTACAGCTTTAATAGCTAATGGAGTATTAAGTTTTGAGGATGGACTGAGACTGGTTTATCAGCGAGCGGCTGCCATGCAGAAAGCCTGTAATGATACCAAAGGCACGATGGCTGCTATTCTGGGACTGGATGACCCTGTTGTAGAGGATCTTTGCAATCAAGTTGATGGCACAGTTGTTCCAGCCAACTATAACTGTCCTGGACAATTGGTTGTTTCTGGTGAGTTAGGCGCAGTAGAGAAGCTTGTTGAAATTGCCAAAGAAGCAGGAGCACGCCGGGCTCTTGTTTTACCCGTCGATGGAGCATTTCATTCACCTTTGATGTCATCAGCGAAAGATAGTCTTCAAAATGCAATCATGGAGACCACATTTAATAAACCTGCAGTTCCGGTATACCAAAACTTTACCGGTAAAGCTGAAAGCGATCCGCAGCAGATCAGGGAAAATCTTGTAAATCAGCTAACCGGATCAGTCAAATGGACGCAAACCATGAAAAGCATGGTGGCTGACGGACATAAGAGTTATATAGAATTTGGAGCCAAAGTTTTGAGTGGCTTTATACGTCGATTCGATAGATCCTTGGCAGTAGAACTATATTGATGAGTAATCAAAGAAAAATACGATCAGGTAATATTCTTATTGCTGAACCTTTTATGCTCGACCCAAACTTCAGAAGAGCCGTTATATGCTTGTGTGATCATAGCGAGGAAGAAGGCACTGTAGGATTTATACTCAACAGGCGGATGAATGTCAAACTTGCCGAGTTGGTTGAGGATATCAACAGCGAACATGAATTCAGTATTTATTTTGGCGGACCTGTAGCAACAGACACCATACATTACATTCATAATGTCGGAGATCTTCTTGAAGACAGCATACAGGTAAGCAGAGGCGTATACTGGGGTGGCGACTTTGATAAACTTAAATTCCTGATAAACAGTGATCTCATAAAGCCTCAGAATATACGCTTCTACCTTGGATACAGTGGTTGGAGTGACGGGCAGCTTGTGGAGGAATTGAAAACAGGCAGCTGGATACTGTCTGATGTGGATCCGAATTATATTTTTAAATCTGTGTCTGCCCTTTTATGGAAACAAACCATGGCCAATAAAGGAGACCGATATTCTGTAATAGCTCAAATGCCCAGCTCATTAAGTCTTAATTAATTGCTGAGTTTCACAAATATAAATCTACACTTTGGCAGCCTTCACCTTTTACAGGATGTCAGCTTCAGTATTACTGAAAATGAAAAAATAGCCCTAATAGGGAAAAACGGTGCCGGAAAGACCACCTTATTCAAAATATTAACCTCTGAGCTTAAGCCCGATTCCGGGCAAGTGCAAATACCTGGTAATTATAGCATAGCCTATTTATCTCAGCATTTCGATTTTGACGAAGACAGAACACCACGAGATATCTGTCTTGAAGTCTTCAAGTCCTACTTTGAAATAGAGGACAAAATCTCTGAACTCAGTGCTACGCTTGGAGATACAATGGATGAGGCTGAAATGTCAAGAGTACTCGAGGAAATAGAAACCCTTTCCATTAAAATGCAGGCCATGGAAGAAAAGAACCCACATTCTGAAATAGCACGCGTACTTAATGGCTTGGGATTTAAAGACGAACAATGGGACAAGCCTGTTTCTGAATTGTCTGGAGGGTGGAAAATGAGAGTACAAATAGCTAAACTGCTGTTGATAAAACCCAAGCTTCTGCTTTTGGATGAGCCTGATAACCACCTTGACATCGAGGCGCTGATTTGGTTTGAAAAATACATCAAATCCTATCCGGGTAACGTGATGTTCATATCACATGATGCGGAATTCATGTCTAACACAGCGAATCGTATACTTGAATTGTCTAATCGGAGGATTTCTGATTATAAGATGGCCTATAAACGATATGTTTCTGAAAAAGAACAAAGAAAGGAAAAGAACGAGCAGGCTTTTGTCAATCAGCAAAAACAAATAAAACAAAAGGAACGCACCATTACTCGATTTATGGCCAAGTCATCAAAGACGAAAATGGCTCAGTCTATGCAAAAACAACTTGATAAGATTGAGAGGATTGAAGTTGAGACTGATGATGTGACACAAATGAATATTATTTTTCCAGAGACAAGAGCAAGTGGCAAACTGGTCTTGAAAGCTGAAGAAATTTCAAAATCCTATGGAGATAACAGGGTAATTGTCAAGCAGAGCATTGAATTGAACAGGGGAGACAAGGTCGCTTTTGTGGGGCAGAATGGTCAAGGTAAATCCACCTTGATAAAAATTATTGCAGGCAAATTGAAAGCGGATTCAGGAAAGGTGGATCTAGGGCACAACGTTATCATTTCCTATTTCGCCCAGAATCAGTCAGAAGTTCTTAATGATAAAATGACAGCTTTGGAAACCCTTGAATACCACGCAGACCCTGAATTTGTGCCAAAAGCAAGACACACCCTCGGTGCTTTTGCTTTTTCAGGTGAAGATGCAGAAAAGAAAGTTTCTGTATTGAGTGGAGGTGAGAAAGCAAGGCTGGCCATGGCTTGTATGGTTTCACGTAAATCAAACCTGTTGCTATTGGACGAACCTACCAATCATTTGGATATCTATTCTAAAGAAATACTTAAAAAGGCCATAGAGGAATATCCCGGAACACTCATCATAGTATCTCACGACAGGGAAATACTGAGGGGAACGGTAAGTAAAACCTTTGAATTCAGAGATGGTGCCATCATCGAGCACTTGGGTGACCTGGATTATGTCTTATCCAAAAGGAATGCAGAAGATATTAGAAGTTTTCAAGTTCAGGATAAAAAAGAGGAAAGTGCAAAGACCTCAAAAGCATCTGACTTAAGTTATGAAGATCAGAAAGTCCTAAACAAAAAGATATCTAAAGCTGAGAAAAGAATCGATGCATTGGAAAAACAAATCAAAGAAATTCAAAACAAACTCGTTGATCTGGATTTCTATATTTCTGATGAAGGTAAACAAGCTGCAGTGAAACTATCTGTATTGGAATCAGAACTTGAACAACAAAATCAGATCTGGGATGAACTTGTGTCCTCAATGAATGATTGATCTTCCTCCAGGTTTTTATCGAACTGTTTAACGGCCGCTCGCATGTCTTTGGGCAGTTCAGATTCATATTCGTATGCCTTATTATCCATAGGGTTTATAAAGGATAGTTTGTGCGCATGCAATGCAAGCCTTTCAAGCAAAGGCTTCTCTGCATGCTTATTGCTGCTTCTGAACTTCTTTTTGAAATCTGATAAATATAGAGGCAAACCATTACCATAATAGGGATCACATAAAATAGGACAGTGAATACTCTTAAGATGTACTCTGATCTGGTGCATACGTCCCGTAATCAGCTTTAATTCAAGAAGTGAATAATGATACCAGGATTTAATGATTCGGTATTTGGTAGTTGCCTTTTTTCCCTTTTCAGAGACTACTACTGGTTGTGAACGGTCTTTATTTGGAGCTAAGGCCAGGTCGATCTGAGCCATTTCAAGTGGTGGTGTACCAGAGACAATAGCGAAGTAAAATTTGTCGATCTTACGTTGTTCAAACAAAACAGAAAAGCGTTTGTGAGCTTCTTCTGATTTGGTAAAGAGTACAAGGCCGCTTGTGTCCTTATCCAGTCTATGATTGATATAAATATTTTCTCTGTAGGATTGCAGGGAGTGATATAGATTTTCTTTTTCGTTGTTATATCTGTCAGGTATTGTCAGATAATCTGCGGGTTTGTCAACAACGATAAAATCGTCATTTTCAAAAACGATATTCCACCTCTTTTTCTTCAAGACTTATTAAATATCTGAGAAAAATTTCGGCGTCCAAGAATGTAATAGTAAAAGATTATGGAGCTTTTCAGCTTGCCCTTTATTTGTGGGGTTGCAATGGCATATTCCTCTACAGCTTTTTTGACATCCATTCTCTTTTTCATTAAATGGAAAAAATTCCGATAGAAGGAAAAATGCGCTTCGATTATAGCGAGGCATGATTTAAACTTTCCCAAAAGTACAAAACGTATACCTGCTATCCCATCTAGAATTAATCTTGCAGGTATCTTCCAGATCAAACTCAGTGCGTGATCATTTTTGAACAATGTAAATAAACTGTTTCTAAAATTTAGATACACCTTTCTGACATCGGAATAATCTAATGTGCCGCCGCCGAGATGGTAAACATAGGATTCAGGAATGACTGCGATACTATATCCGGCGTTGCTTATGCGCCAACATAAATCTATTTCTTCCTGGTGTGCAAAAAAGTCTTTATCAAAGCCTAGTAAGCTAATGAATAGGTCCTTTCTGATTAGTAAAGCTGCCCCAGAAGCCCAAAAAATATCCTGAGGCGTGTCATACTGTCCGGTATCTTTTTCTATGTGATCGAAAATTCTACCTCTGCAAAAAGGGTAGGCTAGTGAATCAATATAACCGCCAGAGGCACCCGCATATTCGAAATACTCCTTATCCTCGAGAGATAATATTTTTGGCATCACAGCCGCATAATCTGGATGGTCTTCCAGGAAATTGACAAGAGGGTCCAGCCAGTCCTCTGTAACCATAACGTCAGAATTCAGGATCGCTACATACTTTGAATGTATCTGACCTAATGCGCGATTATACGCTTCGGCAAAACCATAATTTTTCGAAAACTCAATCAGCTTGACTTCAGGAAACCAATCTGAGACATACTTGACAGACGAATCTGTACTGCCATTGTCAATCAGTACGGTTTCAAATTCTTCTTTACTACTGTAACTTACAGAAGGAAGGAATTCCTCGAGGTAATGTTTGGTATTGTAATTTAATATGGCAACAGAAACAAGTGCCTGCTTCTCAGCTTCAAGATCATTGAAGTAATCCAGGGCTTGATCTCTATCCTTATGCAATTGAAGCCTTAAATCCTCAATACTTTCAAATTTCTGTTCATGCCGGAGGAATTTAAGAACCTGCAAACTCAACCTCTGACCGTATATGTCATCATTGAAATCGAAAATATTTACCTCTATTGACTTACGGTTCTCCATCCCAATAGTGGGGATGTCTCCAATGTAGAGCATGCCATTATATGTCTTCTTGTGCGCTATGACGCGACAAGCATATATGCCATCCATTGGAATCAGTTTTTTATCATCTTCCAGTTTAATATTGGCCGTAGGAAAGCCTATTTCTGTACCGAGTTTGCGTCCCCGAACCACGATACCCGATAGTGGATACGCGTGATTCAGAAGACCATTGGCTTGCTCTAAATCACCACTTTGAAGAGCAGATCTGATTTTGGTACTGCTTATGGTAATCTCATCTACCTCCTGAGCTTCAATTTCTATAATTTCAAAGCCATAGCTGCTTCTGACCTGCTTCAACAGATTGATGTCTCCAGATCGATTGATTCCAAACCGATGATCATAGCCAATTACGATGTAGTCCGGTTTGAAATTTCCAATCAAAAATTTCTCCATGTATTCCAAAGCAGAAATTTGGGAAAACTCGATAGTAAATGGAATGATAACCAGATTATCGACACCATACTTTTCAAAAAGTTCTATCTTCTCTTCCAGAGTTGTCAGTAATTGGAGGGATTTATCACGCGGGTAAATAACACTGCGTGGATGAGGATCGAATGTAATGATATAATTCTCACAAGCCAACTCACTTGATATTTGCTTAACTCGGTTAATTATCTTTTGATGACCAATATGTAATCCGTCAAAGGATCCAATGGTGACAACCGACTTTTGGATGTCTGGCAAACTGTCTAATCCCCTATATACACGCATTAATCCGATTATTTTACAAAGCTAGCAGGATATATTAAAGAATTATTAAATATATATATTTTTATACTTAGAGCAAGTTCTTGTCTTTGAAGTAAACTTGTTCAAGGCCTGATTTGTTTACTGAATTATGGCAATCGACAATAATAAACTTGTACAAATTCTGAGGAAAGTTGCTGACCCCCAAAGTGGCAACGATATAATCAGCATGCGCTTGGTTGAAGATCTGAAATTGGAGCAGGACTCTGTATCCTTTTCTGTGAATACAGCAGGCCTGAAAGACACGGAGAAGTTTCAATTGCATGAAAATATTCAGAGTGCTATTCTTTCAGAGTATCCTGAAGCTAAAGTCAATATTCATTTTGTAAATAAGAATGAGACCAAAAGGCCGCTTGGCCAGGTCAAAAACATTATCGCTATTGCTTCTGGCAAAGGAGGTGTTGGTAAATCTACAGTATCTGTAAACCTTGCTCTTGGCCTGAAGGAATTAGGTGCACGGGTAGGATTGATCGATGCAGATCTCTATGGGCCTTCTCTTCCTACAATGCTTGGCATTCAGGACTTAAAGCCTAAAATACGAGAGATGTATGGCAGGCACCGTATCGAACCAATAGAAAAGTATGGCATACAGACTATATCTATAGGAAATATAGTAGAAGCAGATAAAGCTGTTGTGCTGAGAGGACCTCGACTAGGTGGGATAATTAAACAGTTTATCAATGAGGTGTTATGGCCGGAGCTTGATTATCTCGTAATAGACCTTCCTCCGGGAACAGGAGATATTCAGTTGAGTTTGGTGCAGACAGTACCGGTAACTGCTGCAGTGATCGTTACTACACCCCAGGAAGTAGCTGTCAGTGATGCGATAAAGGCTATGAATATGTTCAGATTGGAAAATATAAATGTTCCGATAGTTGGGGTCGTTGAAAATATGTCCTGGTTCATACCTGAGGATATGCCTGACAAAAAATATAAAATATTCGGTGAGGGTGGAGGAAAGAATTTGGCTAAGGCTTCCAATTCGGTTTTATTGGCTCAGCTGCCTTTGATCGCCGATGTCAGAGTTGCCAGTGACAATGGAGAACCAGTAGTGATTCAGGAAAATCATCTTGCCAGAGAATACTATATTGAAATGGCCAAGAAGACAATGCAACAAGTAGCTGTAAGAAATGAAGTGTTGGCACCTACTCAGGTCGTTGGTGTCAATATCCAACAATCATAGGCTTTGTTAATTAGAATCAAATAATATTTATTTTTGCGGAATGTCAGACACAGATAAATCAAAGCTCATAAAGGAAATCGATGTTGCACTTGACAGATTAAGGCCACACCTCAAAGTGGACGGTGGTGATATTGAAGTTATTGATATAACAGAGGATATGACTGTGAAGGTAAAATGGTTGGGCAACTGCATGAATTGTTCGATGTCTGCAATGACAATGAAAGCTGGTGTAGAGCAAACCCTGAAATCTAAATTTCCAGAGATCAATTCTGTTATAGCAGTTAACGGTTTGTCAGTATGAGCAGGGAATTACTATTTGACAGTATTGTAAAAAAGAAGTCTTTTCTGTGTGTAGGCCTGGATACTGACCTGGATAAAATACCCGGCCACTTGCTTGAATTCGATGATCCCATTTTCGAGTTCAATAAAGCCATTATTAATGCCACTTCGGATCTGGTAGTAGCCTATAAACCCAATACGGCATTTTATGAAGCATATGGTCCGAAAGGAATGGAGTCATTGAAGAAGACAATAGACTACATACCATCAGATATTATGTGCATTGCAGATGCTAAACGTGCTGATATAGGCAATACTTCTAGAAGGTATGCTGAGAGTTATTTTAATTATTATAAGGCAGATGCGATAACCGTCGCCCCATACATGGGAGATGACTCCATAAAACCATTCCTTGGCTACGATAATAAGTGGGTTATTATTTTGGGGTTGACCTCCAATCCGGGTAGCCATGATTTCCAGCAATTGAAATTTGAATCCGGCGAGGCGCTTTATGAGCGTGTTTTGACGACATGTGCCCAGTATGGAACTTCCGACAATATTATGTTTGTAGTAGGAGCAACCAAGGCTGAATATATGAAAAAGATTAGAACGCTCTTGCCGGAACACTTTTTTCTTGTTCCAGGAGTTGGTGCTCAGGGAGGCGATCTTCTATCAGTCTGTTCAAATGCAATCAATGACAAAGTAGGCTTACTTATCAACTCTTCGCGCTCAATAATTTATGCCTCTAAAGAAGAGGATTTTGCTGATCAGGCAAGAGCAAAGTCGCTTGAGCTTCAGCTACAGATGGCTGATGTTCTCCAAAAATATGATTTACTGTAAATTAAATACCGGAGCAATTTCTTGCCCTAATGCGTTTCATATTAACTTAATCAGAATACTTTCATTTCTTTTCTGGGTTTAATAGCTTCTAAATTTTTTAGGTATCGTAAGCCACAATTCACCGTTTTTGTATTCTGCTTTGAGTACGTCCTCATTATTAGACTCAGGTAAAGCGAACGATCATCTGAAAGAATCCTGTCGTACTCTTTCAATGTGAAGATTCTTTGTTTTACCCCCCCCCATGCTTGTTTCTATTACAGCAGACACATAAAGTACATTCTTTTCAAGTTGAATTCTGAAGTCTTCATTTTTCATACCAGGTACAAAGAACTTGATGAAGTAGTTATTATCTCTTTCCTCAATGTTTACAGGTGGGAATTTTAGAAAGCGCGATGTGAACTGAAAATCATAGTTCATCAAATCATCGGCAAATCTCTCAAGGAAAACCCCCAGGGATTTAAAGTGGTAAGTGGCATATCTAAAATTTCATCGTGATAATTGTTTTTCATCAGGCTCGAGATTTTCATAGAGGATATGCAGAAGATCCCGGCTCGTAACCAACCCCCTGATATCATAGCCTTCAACAATCGGTACAGCGTTTATCCGACATTTTAGCATAATGTGGAGTACTTCTTTTGTAGTACTTCCAATATCTGCACAAATGGGATCAGGGGTCATGACCTGGTCTACCGTATCCAGTTTTAATTTCTTGTCCTGAATAAAACGGTCGAAACTGTTTTCTATCAGTCCTTCGAGTAAAAGAATATCACCCTGACTGATTATTCCAACTACTTTATTCATAACAACCACTGGAATATGATGAATGTCACAGTCTTTGAATATTTCTTTTGCTCTCTGAACCTTGTCTTTGGGATGAAGTGTTATGAGCTTTTTGGTCATAACGTCAACTACCTTGTAACTCATATTCATTCTAACTTTCTTAAATAAATATTAATTGCTTTGATACTATAATGCGATGATCTAAATCCATTTTTTCAGTGACTTGAATGCCTATTATAATAGTTTTTGTATTTGATTTAAATCGAAGTTAATTTCTCGATTCTTTGGACTTGCGCCATTGATCTTTATCATACACAGTTATGATTTAAATCACATGAAAATACGGAGTCATTCTCCACTTTTGTTACAGGATAACAATAAAAATTACTGTATGAAGAAGCGCGAACCGGTATCAAGAATTATGACCGAATCATTATTCAGTGTCAATACAAACAATGGTATTGATGATGTTGTAAAGATTTTAAAAGAACATAACATAAGACATATTCCCGTCGTATCCGGAAACAAACTTATTGGTATGATTAGTAAGTCAGATATCGAGAGGATTTCATTTGTAACAGATTTTACGGGAGGGAGTGCCAACACTTCAGTATACTCTCAATTGAGTATAGAGCAGGTTATGACTAAACAACTTGAAACCTTGAGACCTGATGACCCAATTAAAGAGGCCGCAGAACTGTTTGCTAAAGCTCAGTATCATGCCTTGCCGGTAGTGGAAAACGGCAATTTGCTTGGCCTGGTAACAACAACCGATATCATCAATTACTTGCTCGATCAGTATTAAGAATAATAATTCTAGTGTTGACAAATGATCAGGATATTAAAACGTTTATATCCTGATCTTTTATTTAGAACCTATTCCGACCCATAAATACGTTCATACCCGGATCAACTGGATTTCCTGCAGCACGTCTGTTGTATACTACTTGTCCTACGTGATAGATGGCATCACTGATTTGACCATTGACAATATGCCACATTTCAAATTCTGAACTTCTTTCACCTCGTTTGAATTTTACTTTTAAAGAGTATAATGTTTCATCGCTCATAGTTGAGAAGTTCTTCGATGCGCCTTTTAGATTCAAAAGAGTTTCTTCGCGTAATTCAGCAAAACTAAGAACCTCAGTCGATGGACCTCGTTGAATAACTTTGCCTTCAGAAAATGATTTCACGGATGATGCCAAACTGTGTATATGCTCGAGAGTTTTCCGAATGCTTCTGCTGTCATTATCGGCTGTATAATTGAGTTCCTCTGCGGTCAATCCTTCAGTGGCCCAGTAATATCGATACCCAAGCCCATCCGTTAACCTCTGCATTATTGCTCCCGAATTATTATTTGAGGGATAATCCTCAATCTCCATATAAGGCAAGTTCATGATAGAGTCATTTTTTTGCGCATGAAGTAAATTAATGCACATAGTCAGAGTAATAAATAGTAATAGCCTCATATTATAATTGAATGATTCTTATGTGTTCGTTACTGTCAATATAAGCTCTTATAATCATATCTGCTTCCGGATTGAATTTGGCTTGATTTATCAGCTTGCGCAGCATTGAAATATTGCTTGTGTCAATTGTATTATCAATATAACTGTATCCGCGATAATGACCCTTTTCAATAAGTATGATCGTTTTTTCTTCGGAAGTTCTTCCTTTCTCAAGTATAATCATGCTTTCTTCAAAAACCTTTTTTGCCATATCGATACTCATATCAAATCGTTCATTGTACATATAGGGTGGCTCTTCACCGATACAGGCTCCGAAACATTTGCCTATGGTATAGTGAAAGCATGACTGAGTATTCTTTTCGATGTTATTAAGCTTAAGACATAGGTCAAATGATTCGCTCAATCTCTTTATGTGGTTCAGGGCAGATTTTCTGCTTGAATAAAATGCCAGTGAGTCGTCGATTTTATCCATCTTATTAATATAAAATTGCTTGTACCCTGATTTGTCAGTGCGCATTCCAAGGGCATAAGGGAATTCTGCATTTTTTTGAATACGATTAATGGGGGGTTGGTGTTTTTTAATCTCGCTTGATTCCAGGAGCAGCGAAACAATCTCACTGCCGGTAATTTCATAATCTATCTGAGCTACATGTTCAAACATTTTCTCGGTTTTAGACCCTTTTGAAGAGAAATGTTGTTTTATTCTTTTGTAAATATTTATGCTTTTCCCGATGTATAAAATATTTCCGGCATCGTCTCTAAAGTAATAAACACCGCATTCCATAGGTAAGGACTTGATGGTGTCAATATGTAATTTCTTGGGTATAGCAGTAAGCTGTACTGCATCACTGATCATTTTGAGAAGTTCTTTCTTAGTGGATTGCAATTCCAGTGCTTTAGCCAGTATTATTGATGCTGCTAGGGCATCGTCATAAGCGCGATGCCTACTCTGCACATCGATTGAGAAATGATTAATCAGCTTTCCCAAGCTGTAAGACTGGAGGCCGGGGAAAGCCTTTCTGGCCAATCTGACGGTGCATAATTTTCTTTTTGAGTAAGTATATCCGAGGCTTTTAAATTCGTTTACAATGAAGTTGTAATCAAAGCGAACATTGTGAGCAACAAAAATACAGTCTTCAGTTATTTCTATGACCTGCTTTGCAATTTCATAGAAATAAGGAGCATCTGCCACCATTTCGTTAGTAATGCCTGTGATCCTGCTAATTTGTGGAGGGATACTTCTTTCAGGATTAATAAGGGATTGAAAACTATCAATAATCTTTTTGCCATCAAAAACCAAAATAGCAATTTCAGTTATCCTGTCTCTGCCTGGCATGCCGCCGGTAGTTTCAATATCGATAACTGCAAATTTTTTACCCATACTCTAATTCAAATCTAATAAATACTTTAGCATGAAGCGTATCTGCACGTTCAACATATTAGTTTATTTTTACATATAAAATAATCAAAGCTTGAATACATTATTATCATTGCTCTTCATTTTAATGAGTGTTGCATCCTGCGCTCAAAAAGAAATTAAATCTTCTGATATTATCACTGGTGCGGAAAGGACTGAAGCCTATTTTAATCTCCTTAAAGGAAAGAGACTTGCGCTAGTTGTAAATCAAACAAGTCTTGTTGCATCAACACACCTTGTAGATACATTGGTAAGATCAGGCTTTGAAATCTCAAAAATATTTGCTTTGGAACATGGGTTCAGGGGAGAGAAAGATAGGGGAGAATCCTTTTCAAATGAGACAGATGATGCCACCGGAATACCCATTGCAAGCTTATATGGTAAAAAGAAAAAACCTGCACAGGAGGACCTGGAGAATATAGACCTTGTACTATTTGACATACAGGATGTTGGTGCACGCTTCTATACCTATATATCCAGCCTGCATTACATAATGGAGACATGCGCAGAATTTAATGTTGAACTGATCATATTGGATCGTCCGAATCCTAATATAGATTGTGTGGATGGTCCTGTGCTCCAAGACGAGTACAGGAGTTTTGTCGGCATGCATGAGGTTCCTGTACTGTACGGTATGACTATAGGTGAGTATGGTAAAATGATTAATGGTGAATCCTGGCTCGACAAATCATTAAAATGTAAACTTTCAGTTATCAATTGCGCCAATTTTACAAGAAACTCAGTCTATGATCTGCCTGTCAAGCCTTCTCCCAACCTGCCAAGCTATAATTCAATCCGGCATTATCCAAGCTTGTGTTTTTTTGAAGGAACAGATGTCAGTGTTGGCAGGGGTACAGATTTTCCATTTGAGTGTTTTGGTCATCCAGCCTGGAAATCTTCAACCGATTTTGAATTTACTCCCAGACCTCAAACCGGGGCCAGCAAGCCTCTGCATAATTTAGTTCCATGTTATGGCTTTGATCTCAGGGATATTCCAGCTCAACCGGGAAAGTTGGACCTTCAGTGGCTGCTTCGGGCTTATGCTATTTCAAAGGATAAAAACATCAGATTTTTTACCAATGAAAGCTTTTTTGACCTGCTCGCAGGCAGTGACAAACTCCGTCTGGATATAATCGATGGCAAGACTGAAAATGAAATCAGACAATCATGGGCTGATGAACTAGAGCGTTTTAAGGAGCTGCGTATTAAATATCTTATTTATTAAAAGCTGTAAACCATTTGTGTTTGAAGCTGTGATTTCTCAGATCCCATAATCTTATCCATACCGCTACCAATTTCATTTCTGTCATAATAGCTTATCCTTGTATACCCCAAATCAATATTTAGATTATTTAAGGGTTTAAGACCTATTATTAGCTGGACCTTATACCCACTGCCACTGTATGACGGTATGGCATAGTAGCCTGGTACGGTTTGCTCATATGCATATATCCTTGATTCGTGAGATGTGGTTTCGAATAATGTCATGCGAAATCGAGCTCTTATTTTATGCTGTGTTATTTTATATACAATTTCGTAATAAGTTAATATGCCTTTTTCGGCATGAGCGGTGTAACTGTATCTACTGAATTCAAGTCTGGACCTTAGTTCAATTCCTTTTAGGGGCAGGTAGCTGCAATGAAGCCTTAGGGAATGACTTTTATGCAGTATAGCCTTAAGCAATACATCTTCGACAGATTTGGGAAACTGCCGCGAGCTAAACAAAAGATAGACCTTTAAGAAGTTTTTATCTGAATAAGTTATTCTTAATAGATTCTCTGAGGAAAGTTTACTACCTATAAAAGCATTTTTAGACTTAAGCTTTAACCAGGTATCAAAGCTATACTGGATAGACCATTGTTTATTAAGTGCATATGTTAATGCCAGTCTAAGGCCTCTTTCGTTTTGTGCTGAACTGGATTGACCAATTGCTCCGCTAAAGAAACTTGAATATGACGGTGAATAGTCTCTATAGCTCAGGCCAATATCAAACCTGGGGTCCAAACTGGTTATGAGCCCGAAAACCAATGCATGTTTCAACTGATCATTAAAGGCCCATTCCCCACAAAACAATATGCTATTCCAGTCGGTCCTGATATCTAAACTGAACAAGCTGGTGTTTTGACTTAAACCTTGCGGCCTCAATGCAGATTTATGTATTAAGAAAGGGTGATTAAACTTATAGCTCTGTTGATTCAGACCTATTTGGGTGTTTTTTACCTTAATGTCGATTATAGATCCATATGAAAGAACTGATACATTTTTTTTTCTTGTGAGTTCTGTATCTGTCCTATGGTAGCCTGATAGTTGCAGAGAACTTATACTATCCTGATCCGTAGACTCATCTTCAATCAATAAAGCATCGTATTTCTTATGACTTAAATATGATGTTATGTGTATTGATTTGGATAGTTTCATTTTTGTAGCCACACCTCTATGGAATCGGTTTTCATCCAATCCACTGAATTTGTAAATTGATTGGCCACGACGTATTAATCCAGATGGATTAAAGTTGTTTCCGATATTAAATCGCGTATTGGATATCAAGCCTTGCCCCATATTTATCCTGAAATCGCCTAGAACTATCTGACGAATTGGCCCGTGCGACTTGTAAAAGTTCAGATAAAATCTCTGATGGTCAAACCGGGGTAAAACTCCCTTTTGATATATAAGTTTTTCACCTGAGTCCTTTTCAAGGTGGAAGCCAATATCATAGAAGCCAGTCTTATTTACCCGATAACGTATAAGAAGATAATCGGGACTTCCTGCATACGTTTTTTGGCTATAAGCCTGTGAATTTTCAATAAGCCTGTGATGCCTGATTGAAATGTTAGACCTGGAATGTGTAAAATTTAATTCCCCCAAACCAGCTTCTATAATTACAAAATCAGATAAGCTCCGGAGTTCCGCTTTAGTGAAGCACTTGAGTTGTTGTAGTTCTTCCAGACACAAGAAACTCCCATATTTTTTCCTGTGGTTCATTATAGCATCTGATTGTGAAATCGTAAACAAACCTGATGACAGTAATTCTTCAAGTTGAGCTGAATTCAGTTTGACCGATTTTTGACTATTGTACGAGGCTGCTTGAGTCTCAATAGAGGCCAAATCATTATTTTCTTCCAAATCAGTGTGGTCCAGCAATTCAGTTTGGGCTAACGAAGAGCATAAGCAAAACATGCTCAATAGAAACACCTGACAAATTCGGCCTGATACTGTTATCAAAGTCTTTTGAATTATCGACCTTACAGACTTGAAATACTTTTATTCCATTTTATAGCTGCAAACCAGTCAGTAAAATTGAAGAGTAGAAAAGAGCTGGCTTGATAAGAATCTTTCCTGAGTTCGGAAAGTTTGAGACCCAGAAGTTCAAATTCTTCCTTGAGACCAAAATTCATAGCTTTAACTCCTTTCCGTAGCATTTGTAAACTCAATTCCACAGGCTTGTTAAGGCCGTCATAATTCAAGAAAGCCTTTCTTAAATTAATCAGGTTATTATCTACATATTGAAAATTATTAAGCCTGTAATGACACATAATCTGTAACAGTCGGGCATAACAGTAATACTTTCCGTTGGTTTCGTCAATCGATATCTGGAAGATCTGATTCAAAATCTCCAGGGCATTATGATAGTCACCTTTGCTGGCATAAACGAGCGCTTTTAAATACAGTATTTCAAAATTTATATGATCTGGTACCTCATCTTTAAATTCATTGAAGAGTATCTCGATCCTGCTTTCGAGAGCGCTATATTCAGCGTAGTCCTTCAAAACGATCATTCTTCTAATAAGTAGCGGAATTGTATAAATAAAATAGGCATAACGCTCTGCCGGACTACCAACGTCAAAATGACTTCCTATTTCTTCTTCATATTTAATGAAGCATGATTCAAGTATTGATTCATTACCAGTCCATAGGGCATTCCTTATGATAAACCCATACATATGATGCATTTCGACGCCACCCTTTAATTCTTCACTGGTATTGTAGAAGTTTTCAGCTTGCTTTAGATCTTTGTAGGACGCTTTGATATCAGCTATAGCGTGCTTACTTATGCCTCTGGTTAAATGAAACAGAAATTTCTGATAACTGGTCAATCTTTCATAATGGATAGAGGACACGCTAATTTCAAATTTGGAATTCCGGAGCTCAGCCTCCCTGAGATTCTTGGCATATGAATAGATGGTGTAATCACCCAATGATTGTTTTAACGAAATCTGAAGAATCTTTAGCTGTTCAATCTGGCCAAGAAGCAATTTCGAGTGATCTGAAAAACCATGCTGAATATCCGATTTTTGTCCACGGAGCATATTTATCTCATCAACAGATTCATCAAGTATAAGATTATAGACCATGTGTTTATCATTTATCCACTTATGACACTTGGATGAAAAATGTAAACACTCTTCGAACATGGCTTTTTCCTTCAGTAAATACATATAATCCATTTTTTCATGCAGTCTTAGTGGCGTGAGGCGATCACTATGCTGTATGCGTAAGGCTATAAGTATCTGCTCAAATAAATGTCTCTTCAAATTGGCATACTGCTGAGAAGATTTCAGCTTTAGTTTTTTTGTAAGCTTTAAATCATCAAGTAGGGGATTGAATTCTATCAGATTGAATAATTCAAGGAACTTTACATCACTATTACTATCCAAACGCCTGACATAAAGCTGAAAAAAGCGTTTTTCAGATCTGTTTAGTTTTGATATTAAACTTTTTAAACTCTCGGTTCTCGAAATAGGCATAACAATATATATTAATATATATAATTGATAAACAAACTATTATGTAAATATATATAAGTTTTGATATAACAATATTTAAATATTTTAAATTCATATGTATGAATTTGAGTATATTTTTGCATAAAAAATTTTACAATGGGCAAACTTAAACTTGAGTACATCTGGCTCGATGGGAACGAGCCAACACAAATGATGAGAAGTAAGACAAAGATCATTGATGAATCAAAATACGATGGCACACCTGATAGTTTGCCGATTTGGTCCTTTGATGGTTCTTCGACAAACCAGGCGGTTGGTAACAATTCGGATTGTTTATTAAAGCCTGTCAGAGTATTTAATGATCCTGCAAGGAAAAATGGCTTACTGGTTATGTGTGAGGTTTTAAAACCGGATGGTACGCCTCATCCAACTAACGGTAGGGCAACTATCGATGATGATGATAATGATTTCTGGTTCGGGTTCGAACAGGAGTATACATTCTGGGACCTAGACCACCATACACCTCTTGGTTTCCCGGCTAGCGGCTATTATCCACCACCACAAGGGCCATACTATTGCTCAGTTGGTGCAGAATATGCTGTAGGTAGAGAAATTGCTGAAAGACACCTTGAATTGTGCATCCAGGCAGAAATCAATATTGAAGGTATTAATGCCGAGGTAATGAAAGGGCAGTGGGAATACCAGGTTTTTGCAAAAGGAGCCAAGGAAGCCGGTGACCAGACATGGGTCGCTCGTTATATTATGGAAAGGGTAGGTGAAGAATACGGAGTGAGGATCAATCTACATCCTAAGCCTGTAAAAGGTGACTGGAATGGTTCTGGTATGCATGCTAATTTCTCTAACACTGTCTTGAGGACTGCTGGTAACAAAGAGACATTTGAGGAAATCTGTGAGCTTTTCAGGCCTAAGCAGGCGATTAAAGAAGCCATAGCTGTTTATGGTGCAGACAATGATGAAAGGCTGACAGGAAGACATGAGACTCAGTCTATCGATAAATTCTCCTATGGATTATCTGACAGGGGAGCATCAATTCGAATTCCTATTGCGGTTCCTGAAAACGGCTGGAATGGATGGCTTGAAGACCGCAGACCAGCATCCAATGCAGACCCTTACAAAGTGGCTGCTGTTATTGTGAAAACGGTAAAAGGTGGGTTTAAGAAATAATCGGGACCACAGATATGACATGAAAGCCTGTTGTTAGAAATGACAGGCTTTTTTTTATTCAATGCTATCGCCTGTTCTGCTGACATAGAATATGACCATACCTCCAAAAATCATAATTATACGTATCACAAAACCGGCTACCGGCCCGAAGGAGTCAATGAACGAAAGAAAGGTCAATCGAATACCACCAGCAAAGAGATAGAGTATCATCGAAAGAAAGCCAAAGAAGAAAAGAAGGAATCCTGTAATTGTCCAAAATGTTCTTTTATTCATACTCGAATTGTTTAAACAGCTAACATATAAGAAGCTCAATGGTTTGCAATATCAGTTAATGGGGTGTAATTTGTGAGACTTAAAATAATGAAACCACTTTTTGCTGAAGACCTATGGTCAAACTAATTGAATGTCCTCGTGATGCCATGCAGGGAATTAAAGATCAAATTCCCACAGAGCTGAAAGCCAAATACATCAACGCCCTCCTAAAAGTTGGTTTTGACACCATTGATTTTGGCAGCTTTGTTTCACCGAAAGCTATACCTCAAATGCGGGATACCGGAGCGGTTTTGTCACAGCTGGATCTAAGTGAGAATTCAACGCAATTGCTGGCGATAGTAGCCAACCAGAGAGGAGCCATGGACGCTTGCCAGTTTAGTGAAATACGTTATCTGGGTTATCCATTCTCTATCTCGGAAACCTTTCAGCTAAGAAATACCAATGCGAACATTACAGAGTCATTGGAGCGCGTCAAGGAGATCCAGGAAAGCTGTGTGACACATGAGAAACGATTGGTCATATATATATCGATGGGCTTTGGTAACCCATATGGTGATCCCTGGAATGTCGACATATGCCAGGATTGGGTTAACAAGCTGGCAGCCCTAGATATCAAACACATAGCATTATCGGATACTATTGGCATCTCAAGTCCTGAAAGCATATCCTATCTTTTTGGCAATTTGATACCTCCTTATCCGGATGTGGAATTTGGTGCGCATCTTCATACACGCCCAGAGGCTTGGCGCGAAAAAGTCGAAGCTGCCTATAAGAACGGCTGCAGGCGATTTGACGGCGCTGTTAAGGGCTATGGAGGTTGTCCTATGGCTAAAGATGAACTAACGGGAAATATGCCAACAGAACGACTGATCGACTTCTTCGACGAGCTTAAAGAGAACAATACCATTGATAAGCTGGCTTTTGCGGAAGCAAAAAGCTTTAGTTCCGAAATTTTTCTGCATTATCATTAAGAGTAGAAATATCTTGTACGCTTTCATTAATTTAGATACCGTCAACTAAGATTTCCATCAAGTGCATATAAGGAATAAAACCGAATTTAAAGCAGTCTTCAATCAGTATTACAATCCCCTATGTAATTTCCTTATGAAATACACCAATGATGATATTCTAATCGAAGATATAGTGCAGGATGTATTTTTGGGCTTATGGAAAAATCGAAAGGACCACACGATTAGCAGTGATATTAAATCATACCTTTTTCAGGCTGTTAAACACAAGGCCTTCGAACACAGCAGGTCTCGAAAATCATACGAAAAACATCTGAACGCCTTTAGCGAATCGACACAATTAAGTGCTGACGAAGACGAACTGGCTAATAGATTGTTAAAGCTTGAGAAAATCTATCAATCCTTACGACATTTGCCTCCTAAATGCAGGGAAGTTTTTGAATTACATAAGTATAATGGATTAACTTACGCTGAAATCGCACAAACATTGGGCATTTCAGAAAAAACAGTTGAAGGGCACATGCTAAAAGCCATAAAAAAGCTCAGGGAACTATTGGCGAACTGAAAAGCGCATTTGAATGAATATTGACAAGATCATATTAAAAATATTTCGCAAGTCTGAAAGTCTGGAAGAACTTGAAATGCTAGAGCAGTGGAAGAAAGAATCTGGTGACAATCTGGCTTTCATGCAGGCGCTAAACCTGGAGAAGTCAGACTCATATAAAGAGTTTGATAAAGAAAAAGCCTGGAGTACTGTTGATCAAAAAATGTCTGTAGGCTCGTTATCGTATCTAAGATATGCTGCCATGCTGTTGATCGCCATTGCAGCTGCTGCGGCTTCGCATTTTTATTCAAAATCCGAAGATCTTACATTTCCTGTTTACAAGAGCATGGACAAAGTCGAACACTACGTATTGCAGGATAACTCGACGGTTTGGATGAATAGTAACAGTACCATTGCCCAGATTTCAGATTTTAAAAAGCAACGTCTAATTGAATTCAGTGGTGAAGCGTATTTTGATGTCAGTCATCAGGAGTCAAATCCTTTCATGATCAATATCAACGAACAGGAGTTTGTCAGGGTTGTAGGCACCAGTTTCAATTTGAAATCAAAGGGCAACGATTTTGACCTTGTCGTATATTCAGGAAAGGTTGAACTACACAGTAAAAGTGGAATCATAGAACTTGAAAAGGATCAAAGAGTCAGCCGAGTCAATGGTTCTTATGTCAAATTTTCCAATGTTGATATCAATACCTTAAGTTGGAAAACTGGTGAACTCGTATTTGAGAATGTAAGCCTTGAAAAAGCTTTTGAGACTCTTGAAGATCATTATAATGTTGACATAGATTATAGCGCTATTAGCCTTTACAATTGTGTTTGGCGAACCAGAATCAGCAACCAGGAGCTTGGTGCGGTTCTCAATGAATTAGAAGAATTATTCTCAATGAAGTATATTAAGGAAGATAATCAAATACAAATTGAGGAATTACACTGCGATTGACACATAGATTATTCGTACTTTTTGTTTTAACCCTATCTTGCCTGTACCTTACAGCACAGTCAGAGTCCATCATTATACGACTAGGAGATAAGGATTATCAAAGCCTACAAGATTTACTCATTGAAGTAGAATCAAACAGCCCATACAGTTTTAGTTATAATGCCAACGCCATTCCCCTGGATAAGCCTGTCTCCCTGTTGTCAGAAAATTTATCTCTTTCAGAAATACTTGAAAATATCAGTCTGCATTTCTCTCTTGTTTGCTCAGTGGATGATAAATCTATGAAAATATTGCTGAGACCTCAGAATGCTCTAAAACTATATGGCCTGATCCTGGATGCATTATCCGGAGAGAGCATCATGGGTGCAACAATTGTGACCAATGATACCTATTTAGGCTCATCAGGAGAAAATGGTTATTTCAATATTGTCAGACCCTCACAATTCAATTCTGCAGAACTAAGTATTTATGCTATAGGGTATGACCCACAAATGATTGATTTGGGCAAGCTGGAAAAAGATGAGCTTGTCATACAGTTGATTCCCAGACAGGATATCGAAGTTATTATCAGACCTGGTGAAGAATTTGAGTTTTCAACTACAAATGCCATATCTGTCCAGGCCTTAAAAAGTCATTTCGGCACTGCAGGCAATAATGATCTTATACAAGCGGTGAAATTTAAATCAGGCGTATCACCAGGTTCTGAAGGCCAGAACGGCTATATTTCACGAGGAGGAACGCCACATCAAAATCTTATCCTGGTAGACGATATGCCGATCTATGAAGCCAGCCATCTGGGTGGTCTTAGTTCAATTTTTTTACCCGATGCGATTAAAAGTATTGAGCTTTTTAAGTCGGAATTCCCCGCGCGGTATGGAGGGCGCGTATCCAGTGTCCTCGATGTCAGGCTTAAGGATGGAAACAGGAAAGAATTTTCCAGGAGTATAGCTGCAGGATTAGAAGGTATGACAGCACATCTGGATGGCCCGATATCCAGGAACACAAGTATCAATATAAATGGTCGCCTAAGTTGGTTTACTGAATTTGCACGACCGGTAGTTCGAAATTATACCGACGTCACAGATTTGAACCTTAATTATAGAGACCTGTATGCAAAAATCACACATTGGCTATCAGGTACCAGTCGAATAAGCTTCAGTACCTACCTGGGAGAAGATCTTGTAAGAATACTCAGAGATAAGAAAGATGATTTGAATACAGGCTTTAGAGATCTTAATAAAATAGAATGGGGAAACAAGTTTGCCTCGCTGTCCTGGCATCAACTCATATCAGATAATATTAATCTTAAAATTAATGCCGGCACTTCCAGTTATGATTATACATCACGGGGATCTTACGAAGTTATTTATGAGGCTATGAATACCCTTGAGGATCGGGAGTTCGATATATTGTCTGTTTCCGAACTGCGTGACAAAAGCCTGAAACTGGAATTGGATATCTATACAAATGTTAAGGGGCGATTCAGGCTGGGGGCTGAGTTTACCAATCATGCTAATAGACCTTCAATTACAGAGCGAGAAATATTTGCCGATGAGGATGAAGAAATATTGCTTGTCGACACCCTCTATTCAGCACAGTTTTTTAATGTATATGCCGAAAACCGGATTGATCTGAATTCGAATTTAGAACTCACAGCGGGAGCACGATGGAGCAATTATTTTATCAATGAGAAACACTATAATTATCTGGAGCCGAGAATTAAATTAGCTTACAGGAATTCAGGCATCCAATGGTCTATAAACTATACCCGGGCGAGTCAATTCATTCATCTACTCTCCAATCCAGGACCCGGACTCCCATCTGAATTATGGGTACCCAGTACCCCACGGGTGCCCCCGGAGCTTTCTCATAATATTTCATTGCAGCTATCCCGACCATCCCATACGCTCAGCTTTGGAGGAGCTCTTTGGTTCAGACGCTTTGGCAATCTGATAGAATATTCTAACTCAACAGATATCATTTACTCTATTATTATTGACAATGAATTGTACCAGGTCGAAGTTGATAACACGAACTGGGAAAACAGGGTCAGCACTGGCACGGGCCGTGCTTATGGCTTTGATCTGTGGACAGCATTCAGTATTGGAAAATTTGACGCAAAAACAAATTATACCATTGGTCGCTCAGAGAGACAATTTGAGAACATAGATGCCGGTGTTTACTTTCCTTCTAAATTCGATACTCCGCACTTGTTCTCTGCACAATTGCTTTATAATATATCTGAGAATAAATCACTTCTGTTTAACTGGCAATACACCACTGGAACAACCTATAGCCTTCTTGATACGGAGCAATTGACACCAGATGGTAGATCTGTACTGGTGCCTTCTTCAAGAAACAACTTCAGGTTGCCCGACTTCCATCATCTTGATATTCATTATCGAGTGTATAAAAGCCTGGAACAAGGAGAACTTAAAATAGATATAGGCATCTATAATATATATAACAGGTTAAATGCCTTTTATGAATATCTCTCCCAGGACACTGAGCAAGCAGCAGCAGAACTTGTAAAAATTTCAATATATCCCATATTGCCACAATTTAATTTGAGCTATAGCTGGTAAGGGCACACTAATTATTTGTAATCATTCAAAATAATGGCTAACTTTCTATCCTGATGAGACTTAGTTTCAACCTGATATGCTTTGCCCTAATCTTATGGTCATGTGAAGATCGTAGAAATTTTGATGTGGACAATTTTGAAAAAGAAGTTGTTCTTAACTCGATTATATCTACTGATTCAAGCTGGAATGTTCAACTAAGTTATACCAAGTCTATATTTGATCAAGAGGATTTCAGTATTATCGATGAAGCTGATGTGCGGGTGCTGAATCTTACCAATGGTCAATCATTTTATCTTGATAAAAAGCAAACGGGCTTGTACGCCAGGGAGCTCAATCCGGTAGAAGGGCATGAATATGCACTTTCCATTAATATCCCTGGATATGATGAGATACATGCCAGGACATATGTTCCAAGTGTTCTTGAAGTTGATGTGGTTTCCAATTTTATCAGGGATAATGATGGGAAAGAAAACATCGAAATAGACTTAGAGATCACGGATAATCCCAATGAAGAAAATTACTATGTCTGGGAACTGCTTGAAGTAGACCTCAACCGATTCTCGGCCAATGCAAGCAGTTCATCTCCTGTATCAACTATTATCGAAGAAGAAGCTTCAGTAGACGCTCAGGATGATAGTGAGGATGTTCCCAATGATGGCAACCCTGATAGTGCAACGAATGCGTTATTAAGTCCGAATAATATCTTCAGCTTTCTGACTGAAGATGATTCCGATAACAGATATCAGAAGAAGGACTACAACAGCCTTTCTTTCCTTTCAGAATCAGATGTACGTGCAGGGAAAATTGCCAACAGGCTCATTTTAGATGGTAAGATATTAACGAATCATACTGATGAAGGAGAAGAAGCTAACAACAACCTTAAGAAAACACCATTATTTGAGCTTAAAGTTATGGCTGTTTCCTCTGACCTATATGAATACCTGAAATCCTATGAGTTATACAGAAACAATGTAATAAAGAATACCAGTATTTCCGATCCCGTTATCATCTACTCAAATATTGAAAATGGATTGGGGATATTTGGAGGCTACAATCTCAAAAGCTTTTATATATTTTAAACATCCATTGACTGAAAGAAGAAGCCCGGCTATACAGTCGGGCTTCTTTATTACACGGATTCTTATTTCCTGAATGAGCGTCTACAGATGGATTACTTCACCAAAAGCTGCTGCAGAAGCTTCCATTACAGCTTCACTCATTGTAGGGTGAGGATGGATGGCTTTTATAATTGCATGACCTGTTGTCTCCAGGTTCATTGCTGCGACTATTTCAGCAATCATTTCAGTTACATTACAGCCAATCATATGTGCTCCAAGCAACTCGCCGTATTTAGCGTCGTAGATGACTTTAACGAAGCCTTCTGATGCTCCAGCAGCTTTGGCCTTCCCAGAGGCTGAGAATGGGAATTTACCTACTTTAAGTTCAAATCCCGCCTCCTTAGCCATTTCCTCAGTCATTCCTACTGAAGCAACTTCAGGGCTGCAATACGTACACGATGGGATGATGTTGTAGTTGATTGGATGTACATGCATCCCGCTGATCTTCTCTACGCAGGTAATACCTTCTGCACTAGCAACGTGCGCCAGAGCTGGGGTGTCCAAAACATCACCAATGGCATAAATACCAGGCACATTAGTTTGGTAATAATCATCAACTTTTATGCGGCCCAGCTTGTCCGTTTGGATGCCTAGGGCTTCCAAGCCAATGTTTTCTGTATTCGGTGTTACTCCCGTAGCACTGAGTACTACATCACACTCTATAGTATCTTCCTTACCGGTCTTTCGATCCTTGACATTGACCTTGATCGTTTTTGCTTTGGTATCAACAGATTCAACGGCTGTGTTCCCCATTACTTTGACACCATTCTTCTTAAATACCTTTCCAAGCTCTTTGGAAACATCTTTATCTTCTCTAGGAAGTAAGCCGTTTTCCATGAATTCAACAACGGTCACTTTGCATCCAACTGAATTGTAGAAATATGCAAATTCAACGCCTATAGCACCGGCACCTATAACAACCATGCGCTTAGGCATTTTCTCCATAGTCATGGCTTTTCTGTAGCCGATTATCTTTTCGCCATCAATGGGTATGTTTGGAAGGGCTTTTGACCGGGCTCCCGTGGCTATGATAATATGATCTGCTGAATATTCTTTCTTACCACCGTCTTTATCCCTTACAACAAGTTTCTTTCCTCGCGCCAGTTTACCTTCTCCTTCAATAACAGTTATCTTATTCTTTTTCATAAGAAAGTTAACCCCTTTGCTCATGCCTTCTGCAACTGAACGACTTCTTTGAATCATTTTTCCAAAATCTGGAGTCGCTTTTGAAATACTGATACCATAATCCTCTGCATGGCTGATGTAGTTGAAAACCTGCGCAGACTTAAGCAATGCTTTTGTTGGAATACAACCCCAATTCAGGCATATGCCGCCTAAATTTTCTCTTTCAACAACGGCTACTTTCATACCTAGTTGTGATGCCCTAATCGCAGCAACATAACCACCTGGGCCACTTCCCAATACAATCAGATCAAAATTCATATTCTTTAAATTTTGCGCAAATATATGACAAATGATATTACTCGAAACCGAACGCACACTCCAAATAATAAGTTCAAGAAACCAAAACATAGATCAGAGACTATTGATTCGAAGAATCAGATCATATGCAAAAAAATGCGGGTCTAGGGAGATAGAATCGCTAAGATCACAGAGAACAAAAGAAACATAGCTACGTTAGGCTATCAGAAGCAATCAGCAGGCCGATATCTTGAAATTTTAGGTCCAAGAATTGATTATCTTCGTGTGCAAACAAATTTAAACCAAGATAGATGAAAGTGGCTATGTTTCCAGGCTCATTCGACCCCATTACACTGGGTCATTTAGATATAATACAGAGAGCTCTTCCCGTCTTCGATAAGTTATATATAGCTATAGGCCAGAATACGCAGAAGAAAACCCTTTTTGAAATAGACCAACGCCTGGAATGGCTAAGGTCTGTGTGCAAGGATGATAATAAGCTTGAAATTGGTCTCTATGAGGGATTAACGGTTAACTATGCTAAAGAGATAGGAGCAAAGTATTTGATAAGGGGCTTGAGAAATGCTTCCGACTTCGACTATGAAAAAACAATATCCCAGTTGAACAGCATCATAGGAGATGGCCTGGAAACAGTATTCTTTATTTCAAAACCGGAATACAGCCACATCAGCAGTACTATTGTCCGAGAAATTATAAAGGGCAGGGGTGATGTTAGCGCTTTTGTACCTAAGACTATTTACACTGATATCGAATCAAAATATTATACATAAAACTCTAATCAAATTTTCTATGTCAAACGCAATTTATAAAGTGCCCACAGCAAGCAATGAGCCGGTATATTCTTATGCCCCTGGATCAAATGAGCGTAAAGCTCTGAAGGAAGCAATACACACATTAAGATCCCGTGAAATGGATATACCCATGTATATAGGATTTGAAAAGGTATACACAGATAACAAAATAAGCCTGTCACCACCGCATGACTTGGCTCATAAACTGGGTCAATATTCTAAAGGCGATGCATCACATGTAAAAAAAGCTATTGATGCTGCCCTAGCAGCTAAAAAGGACTGGGAGACCATGGCCTGGGAAGACAGGGCCGCTATTTTTCTTAAAGCAGCTGATTTGATAAGTGGCCCACACAGGGCTGAATTCAATGCTGCTACCATGCTATGCCAATCCAAGAATGCATATCAATCAGAAATTGATTCTGTGTGCGAATTTGCAGACTTCCTGAGATTCAATGTTCAATACCTTACAGAAATATATGCCCAACAACCGAAGAGCTCTAAAGCCATTTGGAACAGAACGGAGTACAGACCTCTAGAAGGCTTTGTATTTGCCTTGACACCATTCAATTTTACGGCGATAGCGGGCAACCTTCCTGGCACGCCAGCTTTGATGGGCAACACTGTGGTATGGAAGCCAGCTGAATCACAAATTTATTCAGCCAATTTCATTATGAAGATTTTTGAAGAAGCAGGTCTGCCTCCTGGTGTTATCAACCTGGTATATGTTGACGGTCCAATAATAGGTGATCTTGTTTTTTCACATCCTGAATTCGCAGGCTTGCACTTTACAGGAAGTACGGGCGTATTCAAGCATATATGGAAAACCATAGGGAATAACCTAGATATATATAAAAGTTTCCCGCGCATCGTAGGAGAGACAGGCGGGAAAGATTTTGTCCTGGCTCATCCTTCAGCAGATGCAAAGCAAGTAGCTGTTGCATTGACACGTGGTGCCTTTGAGTTTCAAGGTCAAAAATGTTCCGCAGCTTCAAGAGCATATATTCCCAAATCATTATGGCCGGATGTCAGTGCAGCCATGAAGTCTCACCTTGAGGAGATCAAAATGGGGCCTGTGGAGGACTTTTCAAACTTTGTGAATGCGGTTATCGATGAGAAAGCCTTTGATAAAATAAGCAGCTATATTGACAGTGTTCGTGCCTCTGATGATGCAGAAATTTGGTATGGCGGGAAGTATGACAAATCAAAAGGTTATTTCATTGAACCTACTGTCGTCATTGCGAAAGATCCTAAGTACCGCACCATGTGCGAGGAGATATTTGGACCTGTTCTGACAGTCTATATATACGAAGATGACCAGTTTGACCAAATTACTGAGCTGGTAGACCAAACATCACCTTATTCTTTGACAGGTTCGTTGTTTGCTAGAGAAAGAACAGTAATCAGGAAAACATCTGACAAACTGAGGTATTCGGCTGGCAACTACTATATCAACGACAAACCCACTGGTGCTGTTGTGGGCCAACAGCCTTTTGGGGGTGCAAGAGCATCCGGTACTAACGATAAGGCTGGATCGGTTTTAAATCTCTACAGGTGGATTTCACCTCGAACTATAAAGGAGAATTTCACTCCTCCAACGGATTACAAGTATCCGTTTTTATCTGGAGAGTAATTAAAAGAATGGGGGAGGCCATTGTGGCCCCTCCATAATTTTTGACACGAAGTTCATAATCATTACAGGCTTTGTAAGAAGAATGAAAAGGATGCCATATAAAGCACCAAAGAGGTGTGCACTATGTCCTATGCCATCACCATACTGCCTTTTATCAGCCCAATGGGAATAGTAGATAAATCCAGCAGCAAAGATAATGGCAGGTACCGGAGGATAAAGGAACCAGCTCCATGGATCGAGCAAGCAATAAATAAGCACTAAGGCTGAGGTAGCTCCCGATGCTCCGACGGCAGAATAGGAAAAGGAATTCTTATATCTGAAGTGGGTGGGCATGTCAGCAACAACAATAGCAGAGCAATACATAAATATAAAGTAAACCGGCCCCATGCCTGAACCGTATAATGCCTTGAAAACACTTTCAATATGCATACCAAACATATACAGAACAAAAGCATTTATAAATAAATGAGTGGTATTTGCGTGCACAAAACCGCTGGCTAAAAGTCTATAGTATTCTTTTTTGTTGTGTTCAGACCAAGGGTGGTGTTTCAGTCTTTCTATAACATTCATATTCTTGAAACCTTGCAGGGAAATAAGTACCGTTAGTATAAGAATGGTCAGTGTAATTGACATATGATTCTAGTTTTATTGTTGAACACAGTTCTGCTGATATTATTCATTATGGTATGACTCGTTATTTAAGATTGTAAAGGCACGATACAATTGCTCAATAAAGACCAGACGTGCCAGGTGATGCGGTAAAGTCATTGGCGAAAGAGACAATCGCATATCAGCTTGCTTTTTGAATTCGGGATCAAATCCATAGGCCCCGCCAATCACAAAAACCAGCTTTGATGTATTCATTTGAAATTGTCCGATTTTCTTGCTTAAGGTAATGGAATCATACTGCTTGCCATTTTCATCGAGCAGAACCACAAGGCCTTTACCTTTAATCTTGGACTCGAAAAGTAAAGCTTCGGCTTTCAAAAGCTCTGAAACTGGTAATGAGGATGCATTCTTGACAGGAGGTATTTGTATGTTATCAAATTGACAATAATGTTTGAGTCTTTTCTCAAACTCTGATTCTGCATCAGAATACAGGTTCTTCTGTTTTTTTCCGATATGATAAATTTCGACTTTCATTTCTCCAATTTTCTCAACCAGCCTAAAATGGATTCATTCGAAATATAATAACCGCCTTTGTTCTTAACTAAAGAAAAATTAACCCTGCTTATTTTACCTACGTTCTGTTGAATGCGTTCAATTTCGTTTTGGCTTAGTTCCCTGACAAGAGTAAGATGACCAAATCTGTTTTTATCATTCTTGCCAAAAACAAGGATGTCTCCAATCGGGGGTTTTGAGACAGAGCCATTCATATATTGCGCAAGATTTCTATCCTCATTGTGGTGACCATTGGACAATGAGCTATCGAAAAGCATATAGGCATGCCCATAAGAATCAGGCATGCGATGATTCTTTATCTGGTAATAATACCTTTTAACTAATTCAACACACTGATACTTAAGGCCTAGATTGTAACCTTCTCTGCTGAGGTTTCTTCCGAAAAAATTTGACATTCTGCCATTATCATATACAGTCATTGAATTATAGGAATCGATGATATCAGCGGAGGACCAGTCTTTCTTAACCGGAAAACAGACAGCGGGCCCACTGAAGTGTATTCCAAGGGTCAGAATACCGATTAACAAGCATGTATGAGAGCTTAGCATTGTTTGCACACTATAAAAGGGTCACTGCAAATATACATATGCGGATTACACGAAAAAATGAAGTTCCAATATTAAAGCGAAGTCTATCTTATTAATATAAAATAAAAGAGCTATACATTTTATAAATTTGTAATCCTGAAATAAAACTTGAAATGTTTGATACTTTAAGTGATAAGCTGGACTCGGCCTTTAAGAATTTAACTGGTGAGGGAAAACTCACAGAAATTAATATTGCACAGTCAATTAAAGAAATCCGTCGAGCTCTCGTAGCCGCCGATGTCAACTATAAAATAGCCAAGGAGTTCACCGATAGGGTTAAAGAACAGGCTATGGGCACACGAAATGTGCTCAAAGCGGTTAAGCCTGGAGAGCTTATGGTCAAGATCGTTATGGATGAAATGGTTGAGCTGATGGGTGGTCAGTCCGTTGGAATCAACCTCTCGGGAAGTCCGGCCGTGATTCTTATAGCAGGTCTGCAAGGTTCCGGAAAGACTACATTTACAGGCAAACTGGCTAAGCACCTCAAGGAAAAAAAGCGATTGAAGGTACTTGTAGCGGCCTGTGACGTGTACAGGCCAGCAGCAATCGATCAGCTGACCGTTCTGGCAAAGCAGGTTGATGTTGAAATTTATAAAGAGACAGAAAATAAGAATCCTATATCCATTGCAGGAAACGCGTTGGTTTATGCCAAGCAAAACAACTTTGGAGCCGTCATAATTGATACTGCAGGACGCCTTTCTGTAGATGAGGAAATGATGGACGAGATTGCAGCCATCAAAGATAAGATAACACCTTCAGAAACTCTTTTTGTTGTCGATTCAATGACAGGTCAGGATGCAGTCAATACTGCAGCAGTTTTCAATGAGCGCATTGATTATAATGGCGTTGTTTTAACAAAACTTGATGGCGATACGCGAGGTGGAGCTGCTTTATCGATCAAATATACAGTCGGCAAGCCAATAAAATTTGTCTCCACAGGTGAGAAGATGGATGCCCTGGATGTGTTTCATCCAGACAGGATGGCCCAGCGAATTTTGGGTATGGGAGATATAGTCTCCTTCGTTGAGAAAGCACAGGATCAATTTGATGAAAAGGAAGCACAGCGGCTTGAGAAGAAAATCAAGAAGAACAAATTTGACTTCAATGACTTCCTGGGACAGATGGCGCAGATACGAAAGATGGGAGACCTAAGGTCACTGATAGGAATGATTCCCGGTATGAGCAAGCTCAAAAACCTGGACATAGATGACAATGCCTTTGCGAAAGTCGAATCCATCATTCATTCCATGACACCGGAAGAGCGAACCAATCCAGATCTATTGAATATGAGTAGAAAAAGACGAATTGCGAAAGGATGTGGCCGAAATATCCATGAGATAAATATGTTTATCAAGCAATTCAATCAGATGCGTAAGATGATGCATATGATGTCAAAAGGAAAGGGAATGCAGCAACTAATGGGTAATTTTCCCAATATGCCTGGGATGAATTAATATTTCTTACTATTTTGTTAGTGAAATTTACCATTTGAATTGTTATAATTCTGAGACATGAAAAAACTTTACCTATTATTAACCCTTCTTTTAGGGGCTAATTTTCTATTTGCACAACTTCCGGACTGGTCAACTGCTCCTGATTTTTCACTTCCAGATCTTAATGACGATTATCATGAACTTTATGACTACCTAGATGAAGGGTATTCTGCAGTTCTGGACTTTTCAGCTACCTGGTGCGGTCCATGCTGGAACTATCATCAAACAGGCATATTGGAAGATATTTATGATGAGTATGGACCTGGAGGGGAAGACAAGGTCATGGTTTTTATGATTGAAGCTGACCCCGGCACAACGCCTCCATGCATTTATGGACCTTCCGGGTGTTCTGGTGGTTCAATAGGAGACTGGACTGCAGGTGTTACATATCCTATTCTAAACCCAGAAGCATCAGAGGCGGCAACAGTTAACACAGATTTTCAAATTAATTATTACCCCACCTTATATGGCGTATCACCAATTGGAGAAATTATTGAAATTGGTCAAGCCAGCTTTTCTGTTTGGGAAAGTTGGGTAGCGGAATCTTTTCAAATGCATAATACAAGCTGGACTACCAATGAAGAAGATTGTACGGAATCCTTCATAGACCTGCATCCTGTTGGTGGTCATGATGGCATTGACTACCAGTGGTCAAATGGTGCAACGACTGAAGACTTGTATGACATAGCACCTGGAGAATATACCGTCACTATGACCGATGGTCATGACTATGAAGTTGTGAAAGGTCCTATAGAAATTAAATACAACAATGGTGCAAATATTGTCCTTGATGAAATAGAACACATTGAATGCTTTGGTGAAGAAACGGGTATTATAGACATCCACATGGAAGGTGGATCCGATGATTTTGAATTCTACTGGTCAAATGGTTCTAACGATGAAGACCTTGAGGATGCTCCTGGTGGAACATACGAATTGCTTGTGATAGACCTTGACTCTGGTTGTGAATTTGAAATGGAATTTGAGATTGAGGAACCCGAGACTTTGGAATATGAATTGGAAATAGAGAATGCCCCATGTGGATCAGCTGAATTAGGTGCAGTGGAGTTTTTTGTGGATGGGGGTACCTGGCCAGTGACATTCTTCTTTGAAGATTTCGATACAAGAGATGATTATGTTGAATTACCTGCAGGAGATTATACCGTTACCATCATGGATTTTAACGGCTGTGAATTGGAAACCGAAAGCTTTACTATCGAATCCGTTGATGCACCACTTGCCTATGCGGGTTTTAGCGGTTTGCTGAATTGTGTCAATGACAGTATATCAATTTCAATAGACAGTTCATCCTCAGGACCTATGATCTCTTATGAATGGTATTCACCAGACAGTATCCTGATCGGACAGGATAGTCAATTGTATGTAATGACTGAAGGTATGTATACACTCAATGTGATAAACCTTTCATCTGGATGTACTAGTGTGGATTCGGTGTTTGTTATGTCCGATTACAGCAGTCCTGAATTGGAAGCAGATGTTATTCAGTCATGGCATTGCTCGGATCACATAGCCATATTGGGTGGTTTTGTAAATGTTGCAGACAGCTTAGTGACATACAGTTGGTCTACCTTGGGAGGTGAAATATCATCTGACCCTCATGCGGCAGAAATTGAAGTAAGTGCTTTTGGTTTGTATCAGCTGGAAGTTACCCATATAGCAAGTGGCTGTGTAGAAACAGGAGAACTCATGATTCAAGAGCCTGAGTTGCCAGAGATTACATATGAGGGAGAGCTGGAATTTTGTGAAGAAAGTACTACTGAAATTTGCTTTGACTTCGATAGCAATTTCAGGGTTGACTATGAATTTAATGGTGAACCTATTTCCACTATTGGAAACCAGACATGCATCATATTTTCCGAGGCTGGCGATTTAATTGTCACTGTTGTAGATCAATTAACTGATTGCAGCTCATCAGAATCCTTTGTGCTGGAACAATTCGAAGTTCCTGAGTTGCAGGTATTGGGAGAATCAAGTTTTTGCGAAGGAAGTCAAACCCAGTTATGTATCCAGACTGACTCTGAAAATATCAGCTGGTATCGTGAAGGTGATCTGATTTCTTCTCAAGAGTGTATTACTGTCAATGATGCTTCAAGTTATACAGCTACTGTTCAATCTGAACAGGGATCTTGTATAGCCAGTGTTGAGACCCAAACAGAAATCATCCAGGCACCGGATGCTATTATTATAGGTGATGCTGGATTCTGTGCTGGCGATATAGCTGAATTATGTCAAACCGATACAAACCTAAGTTCTGACTGGTTATTGAATGGCGTCTCATTAGCTGTTGACGCCTCTTGCGTAAATGTTAATACTTCAGGGGAATTGCAACTTATTGTAACAAACCCTATGAACGATTGTCAAGCCAGCAGCATTATCAATATTACTGAATATGCCACGCCCTCAATCGAATCGTTAATGGCCGATGGCGAACTGGGATGTGATAATGCAGCAGTAGTAATAAGTATGGAATCACAACAAAGTACTTATGATATTGAATGGTATGATCCTGATGGTGAATTGATAGCACAGAATCAAACTCAAATTGAAGTAAATACCCCGGGCGTTTACACGGTAAAACTGATCAGTGAAAATGAATGCAGCACAGAGGAAAGCATAGAACTGACCTCATCCGATGACGACTTACCAATAGCTGACTTTGATTTTGAACCACAGGGCTTACTCGTTCAGTTTGAAAACAAATCATCCGATAATGTAGACTTATATCTATGGGAATTTGGCGATGGCACTCGTTCATCAGAAGAGAATCCAATCCATGAATACATGAGTCCGGGAATTTATGATGTTGTGCTTACCAGTACTAACAGTTGTGGTGAATCAAGAAGCACACAGGAAGTACATGCTTATTCTCAGATGCAAATCAGCATAATTACCAGTAATGTAAGCTGTAATGGGGGAGAAGACGGACGTATAAAAGTCAATGTATTCGGCGGTGTCCCGGATTATACATTTAACTGGGAATTGAATGGTAACAGTATTTCCGGCGATCCTGAAATCAATATGTTGGCAGCAGGGACGTATCGGCTTCAGCTGACGGACCTTGTAGGGCAAGAAATTATCGAAGAAATTACAATTAACGAACCGGAAGCCCTGGAGATTGAATCCAGCATTACTTCAAGTCGCTCTGGCGAAAGTGAAGGAGCCATAATCATTAATGTTTCAGGTGGAAACGGAGATTACAGCTATAACTGGAACAATGGAAGCAATTCCCAGAATCTTGAAAATATTACCCAGGGTTTATATACAGTGACAGTTACTGATTCGAAACAATGCACTATTATCAAAGAATTCGAAGTGCTTGGCACAACTTCGTTGGACGAAATAACAGGCTTGAACTTTTTCAGATATGGGCCTAATCCTATTGAGTCACAACTTGCACTCAAGCTGGAATTTAACTCAAAGACAAGATTTACATTGGAGTTGTATGATATCAATGGCCGTCTATTGAATAAAGTACGAAATGAAGCAACGGAGTGGGGCGATGTCTGGATGCTGGATCGATATGAAACGGGGTTATATTTCCTGGTATTAACAGCTGATCAGAAGCAGGCAAGCTTTAAGCTCGTAAAACACTAACAATAAAAAGAATAACATAATACAAAGATGAGCCGGCAATATACTATTGACCGGCTCTTTTTATTACTATTGTTCTTCATTCAGCTTTTCCTGTATTTCTTTCAGCTTAAGCATGCATTCAATAGGCGTCATCGCACTCAAGTCAAGTTTTTCAATTTCACCTTTAATCTGAAGCCATAATTTATTGCTGTCGTCGAACAACTGCATTTGCAGGGCACTGGATGCCTGAACCGAATTAATATCTTCTCGTATGCGCCCTTTGTCATTAATGCTTTTGCTTTCCAATTGCTCCAGTAGCATTTTTGCTTTCACAACAATCTCATTAGGCATTCCTGCCATTTGTGCCACATGGATTCCAAAACTGCTTGCGCAAGTTCCAGGCACAAGCTTTCGAAGAAAGATCACTTTCTCGGCAATTTCCTTGGTAGACACATTGAAGTTTTTGATACGTTCGAAATTGTCTTCCAACTCGCTTAATTCATGATAGTGCGTTGCAAAAAGTGTTTTAGGATGCTCCGATGGACCACTATGTAAAAACTCAGCAATAGCCCAGGCGATGGATATGCCATCATAGGTACTGGTACCTCTTCCTATCTCATCAAGAATAATCAGACTTCGCTTTGACAAATTATTCAGGATACTTGCCGTCTCGTTCATTTCAACCATAAAAGTTGATTCACCGCTTGATATATTGTCTGAAGCACCTACACGTGTAAATATTTTATCAACGATACCTAATCGAACGGCTTTAGCCGGTACATAGGAACCTATATGTGCCATAAGACATATAAGTGCTGTTTGTCTAAGCACGGCAGACTTACCAGACATATTAGGTCCGGTAATCAAAATTATCTGCTGATTATCGAGATCTAGTTCGAGATCGTTGGGAACGTAAGGATGCTCAGCCGGCAATTGCCTCTCAATGACAGGATGACGGCCATCTTTGATACTTATACTGTAAGAATCATTTATTTCCGGTTTCACATAATCATACTGGATCGCAGAAATGGCAAAAGAGTTATAACAGTCTATCTCTCCAAGAATTTGAGCATTGGATAAAAGACTGGCTATATAACTGTCTGCAAAGTCCGTAAGTTCCTTGTAAAGCACTTCTTCCATCTCTATAATGCGCTCTTCAGCTTGAAGTATTTTGGTCTCTATGGTCTTTAACTCATCGTTAATGTATCGCTCGGATGCCTTTAGGGTTTGCTTACGCACCCAGTCATCAGGAATAAGGTCCTGGTTTTTGTATTTATTGGTTACTTCAAAGTAATAGCCAAATACATTATTGAAGCCTACTTTCAGGCCGGATATCCCCGTACGTTCTGCTTCCTTTTTCTGTAGATCCAACAATATCTCTTTTGAATTTCTGGACACAGACCTCCAGTCATCCAACTCTTCGTTCCACCCATCTTTAATAATGCCTGGTTTATTAAGACCCATTGGAGCATCAGGAGAAACAGTATTGTCAATCCGTTCCTTTAATGCTGCACAATCGTCAAGTCTGTCAACTATCTCGTTAAGTTGTGATTGCTCATGATCTTGTATCAGCGCTTTCAACTGGGCTACTTTTTCCAAAGAAATGCTTATATGCAAAAGCTCCCTGGGATTGATCTTTCTGGGCGGTATTTTAGAGGCAAGACGTTCAAGATCGCCGACTGATTTCAAAATTTGTCCCAAATCATCCCTGAATACAGTATTATCAATTAGTTCAGCAACGCAATCCTGACGAGTCCTAATTTCCTCAATAGTCTTCAGCGGTAACACAACCCATCGACTCAACAACCTGGCGCCCATTGGACTGACCGTTTGATCCAAAACATCTAAAAGCGACTTACCGGATTCATGATTGCTTCTGAGGAGTTCTAGATTACGGACTGTAAACTTGTCCAGCCACATATAGCGGTCGGACTCAAGTCTGACAATCTTATGGATATGTGATATTTGCTTTTGTTCTATGCTGGACAGGTACTGCATAATTGTTCCCGCAGCTATTTGTCCCAGTTGGTTGGATTCTATACCAAATCCTTTGAGAGAGTGCATTTTGAAGTGCTTTAACAGGAGCTCCCTGTTATAATCGTATTCAAAAAACCATTCATCAAGACCCTGTCTATAAATCGCCAGTCCAAACGCACGGTTAATCTCGGATTTTTGAGCTTTGGAATAAAGGAGTTCATTGGGATTGAAACTTTGAACCAGCTTTTGACAGGAAATCATAGAGCCTTCGTGCACAAAAAACTCCCCGGTAGAGATATCAAGGAATGCGAGTCCTGCCATAGATCCTTTTAATATAACAGAGCACAAGAAATTGTTAAGAGATGCGTCTAGCAAACTGTCATTCGTCGTCACTCCGGGGGTGACAACCTCAGTGACATCACGCTTGACAATCTTTTTTTCCTTTGAGGGTTTTTCCAACTGCTCACAAACGGCCACCCGGTAGCCTGCCTTGACTAACTTCGGGAGATACAATTCAACAGAATGGTGCGGGAATCCGGCCAATTCTATATCTGAGCCGCCATTATTTCTGCTTGTCAATACAATCCCAAGAATTTGAGAAGCCTTGACCGCATCTTCTCCGAAGGTTTCATAAAAGTCGCCAACGCGAAACAAAAGAATCGCATCGGGATGCTTACGTTTAACCTCGAAGTATTGCTTCATCAAGGGCGTAAGCTTGGCTTTCGGTGCTGTATTTTTGGTCACTGTCCCCAAAGTCTATCGTTCACAGGTTTAAAATTTACTAAGTTATATTAAATATAGTGAGCATGTGATGTTTTACTTCCTTTTCTTGAGCAGAGCTATTGTTCTTTTAAATAATAATATCATATATTTGCGGCGTTAAATCCTGAAGCTCGGTGAGCGAGGTAATCAGGGATGGATTAACCATAGAAATTTTAACCAATGCCAGTAAAAATTAGATTAGCACGTCGTGGCCGTAAGAAAAGGCCTTATTACCATGTGGTTGTAGCCGATGCAAGAGCTCCCAGAGATGGTAAGTACATCGAACAGATTGGGTCATACAACCCGATGACCGTTCCAGCATCCATTGAATTAGACAGAGACAAAGCCTATGATTGGCTTATGAAAGGAGCACAGCCCACTGATACTGCGCGTGCTATCCTCAAATTCAAGGGCGTTTACTACAAAAGACACCTTATGAGAGGGGTTGCTAAAGGTGCATTCTCAGAGGAAAAAGCCAATGAAATGCTAGAGGCCTGGATTGCTGACAAAGAAGCAAAAGTAGCAGGCAGAAAAGAAGAAACAATACGTCAGAAAGAAGAATTCTGGAAGATGGTTTCTGGCGAGATTAAGCCTGTTCAAAAGGGAGCTGACAAGGAAGCCGGTGAAGCATTCCGTGAGTCAGGTGAAGAAGAGGCACCCGCCGCTGAAGCAGATCAGGAAGCTGCACCACAAGCAGAGGCAGCAGGTGAAGAAGCGCCAGCAGCAGAGGATGTTGCTGTAGAGGAAACGCCAGCAGAGGAACCTGCAGCGGAAGAGGAGACAAAGGAAGAAGTAAGTGAGGAGCCTGCTGCTGAAGCCCAAGAGGAAGAAGCACCAGCAGCAGAGGATGTTGCTGTTGAGGAAACGCCAGCAGAGGAACCTGCAGCGGAAGAGAAGACAAAGGAAGAAGTAAGTGAGGAGCCTGCTGCTGAAGCCCAAGAGGAAGAAGCACCAGCTTCTGAAGAAACAACTCCTGCCGCAGAAGAACCTGCAGAGGAAGAGGAGACAAAGGAAGAAGAGTAGTATATATAGATGATTGAGAAACTCAATTATCGCTATATTTATACAGACATTTAGTCAGAACAGAAATTTTAGGAACCTAGTAAAGCTTGATGTTTTACTAGGTTTCGATTTATAATAATCAAGCTGTTATATCATGATAGAGTTAGATAAAAAATATAAAACCGCACTGGATAATGTAAAATCCAGCATTCAGCTTTCTGAGGAATTAAAGAATTACCTTGACGAAGAAGGCACTGAAGAATACAAAGAACTGGTCTCTAAATTTGAGAACTCAATCCATGAAATATATGAACAGGTAGCCGCAGATAATCCTCTGCAGCTTCTTTCACTCGAGAAATACCTGTTGGATGAACAGTTTGAAGGACTCTACTTGCCAAAGGTTTTAGGTTATTCTGTACTTAGAGGCCGCGTAAATGAAAATGTAAAGTATTACAGACCCCAGGAACACTTTGCTGAAGTACTTGAATTCATAATTAACTCATCCAATTTTGAACAGATAAAACAAAGAGTTGGTCAAAGCATCCAAGTAGGCTTTGCTTTAAGCAGCGATATCTGGATTACTAATACCATTGACAAGGTGACTAATAAAAGAGTAAAATCTTTTTTAAGCAGTCAAAAGATGCACAGGTATCTGGACCCTAAGATCAGAAATTCAGCTCTCGTTAAATACAGAAAGCAGTTTCAGAGTTTGAATTTTCAAACAGCTGTGTTTCCGTCAGATTTACACGAATTCCAATTGGAAGCTGAATCGATTAAGGATTTTTTGATTTACAGAGCAAAATCAGATTACGACAACAGCAATATTCTTCCAGCCATTAACGAGCTTCTTTCGAATGCAAAGTTGAGAGAAAGCATTGATATGTATGAGATATGTATCATCCTTGGATTATACTATAATCTGGATGAGAAAGGCGCTAAGCTTCTCGGAGAGGATTCAACAAAGGTTAGAGAAAAACTGGACCAATCAGGTGCGCATTTCATGAGCTTTTTAAATGCCCATAGCGACAAGGTTAACGGCATAAGCCAGGATGCTGAAAGAAGCCTTGCTTCTTATATAGACAGAGGCGTCAGCGACATTTTAACGAATTATTTCAGTGTTCTTGATAAGGTCAACAGCTTGGGTTACGTACATGAAGATGCTCTTGCCGCTGTCAGGGAGTATTATTATAAGAATGAAGGGCTTTCAATAGAAAATGAAGCTATCAGAAAGTCGATTTTATCAAAACTCAGACAGTTTTTGCAGAATCTTCAGCCTGACGATTACAATGAATACTTTGAAATAAATAAGACTTTTACTGCCTATATGGACATCTTTAGCAATCAGAAGTTCAACCAGGACCTCAAAGATCTTTGCCTAAAATATGTCAAGCGATGTCTGAAACAATTTACTGACAAGAGAGGTAAGGAATATCAGGATATTAAGAAGTTTATCAAGGCCAGCTTCGTGGATTATGGTTTTATGACCGAAAAAGAGGTCAACGAAATATTCAAAACAAGGAGAAAACCACGCAGCTAGTCGAAAAAATCATGTATTCTTAGGCTAAAAGCCGCATCTTAATATCAAAATTAGGAAAGTGGTTTTTGAATTTATTTCCGGTATCAGAGCCTACCTCAAAGGTGCCAAGTACTATTTTAAAGGATTTACTGTTGCATACGTCCTGGTTTCGGGGGTGCTAAGCCTTATCGTTTTTCTTGGATTGGTTTGGTTGGCATATTCCTATGGTGATGATGCCGGCTTCGCATTTGCACAAGGTATACTAAGCGATAGCGAGGAAGCGGGATTGCTGTCGACAATACTGTCGTGGATGACCCGTATCCTTCTATGGATTGTAATCATATTTGTTTTCAGATATATCATCCTCATTATAACAGCTCCTATAATGGGTATACTTTCAGAAAAGGTAGAACAAGGTGAAACCGAACTTGACATTGATCAAAGTCTAAGCATTTGGAAACAGTTCTATCTGATAGGTCGTGGCACGCGTATAGCCATATCCAATCTTGGGAGAGAATTGAGTATAACGATTGTGCTTCTTCTGATAAGCCTTATCCCCGGCGCTGTAATCGTTACGACGCCTCTCATATTTGTTGTGCAGGCATATTATGCCGGATTTGGCAATCTCGATTTCTTCATGGAACGGCGATTTGATACAAGAGATTCAAGAAAATTCGTCTCAAAACATAAAGGAGTTGCTATTGCCAACGGAAGTGTATTTCTCCTGTTGCTTGTTATACCCCTGGCAGGACCATTCATTGCGCCAAGTTTTGCAAGTATAGCTGCTACAATTTCAGGTCTTGAGCTACTCGAAAAAGACTATACGTTTTAAAACTCGGAATGTATCGGACTCAAAGGATAATACATAGATCCCTGATCTCAGATTGAGCTGCCGTAAATCCAGTTTTGATTCTTTGAGCTGTGAAAGTTTCATTTTTATGATGCTTTTGCCATCCTTTCCATATAAAATCAAATTTGCATCTTTCATAGAATTCGGAAGCTTGTTCCACTCAACAAAATGAGCAGTGGGATTTGGAAAGATTTCAAGCATCTCTGAGACTGACTCCGAAGTACTGCTTACAAAGTCAATAATTATAAGACTGTCAATGGAACAGCCGTTGGCATCACGAATACTGAGAAGGTATTCTCCCTGTTCAAGGTTTTGTGCTAATGAATCCAGAAACAAGCCCTTATCATCGGGACTCCATTCGTAGGAGTAGGGTAGTAATCCACCTGTTACATGTGCCGTTATCTGCCCTCCCAATGCTTCGTCGGCATCTCGCACATCCAATTCAAGGTTTAATGCTGTCGGACTTGTAATGACGAAAGTTTCAGTTTCAATAATACAATTATTGGCATCGGAAACAGTGGCAAAATATTCTCCATTAGGAAGCATAGGTATTGTGCTCCCGATATGCCCGTTATTCCATTGGACTTCGATTGGCTCAGTACCTCCAAATGCAAGTATATCAACTGAGCCTTCATATAAGCCAAAACAAGGATTGTTGGAAATTGAAATACTCCGGTATTCAAGTAGGTCAGGATCTGTAATTGTAATAGAGTCACTGATTCCTACACAGCCTTCAGCGTCCGTAATCGTTAAATTATAGATGCCGGAAGAAAGAGCTGGCAAGGTATCGGACCTCATATTCTTAACTAATTTCTTACCTGAACTCCAGTTAAAGTCAAGGGGCATTATTCCATTATTGCTTACTGCAATCAGGGAGGCATCATCAAAACCAAAGCAGCTTGGGATGCCTTCAAGTATTATACTTACATTCACCTGTTCATTTTCGACAATGACAGGGATGCCTTCAATTTTCGACTTACATCCCAGGAAGTCAGAAACCGTAAGAGCGTAAATACCTGCTTCCAGCATTTCAATTTTATCAAGTCCTGGCTTGATTTCAGAAAGATGACTCCAATTATATCTATAAGGTGGAACACCTCCAGATACCTCGAGGTCTATTGAGCCTCCACTACTGTCTTGGCATCGGATATTCTCTATGCTAATAATATTGATGTCTAAGACATCATTTTCTGAGACTAAAAGGTTTTCCAAAACAGCTGTACACGCATTTGCATCCGTTAATGTAAGATTATAGAGTCCGGCAGGAACAGAGATCAAATCTTTAGCATTTGTCCCATCAGACCAACTGAAATCATAGGGCTCGACACCACCAGAAACTTCAATTTGAATTGAACCATTTTCAGCTCCTGCGCATGAAATATTTTCTATTTGAACAACGGATACATTTATTTCTTCAGCTTGATTCAGAATAATAGTTTCGATGACTTCCTGACAATTGTTAGCATCGATGATACTTACGCTGTAGACACCGGCAGGCGCATTACTCAAAAGATTCCCACTTGTACCATTACTCCAATTATAAGTATATGGCCCCTGCCCACCAAAAGCAGCAACTTGTGCTATTCCAGTTGTTTCACCAAAGCAATCCAAATCTCGTTTCAATATAACATCTGCATTGATGTTGGATTGTGCGGTCAGCTCTATACTGTCCGTAACAAGCAAGCAAGAATTGAAGTCACTGATACTTGCTTGATAAAAACCTGCGTTTAAGGATTCAAGGCGTTCACCAGTCTTTCCATTGCTCCAGGAAACTATATATTCTTCAGAACCTCCACTTATAAAAAGTTCTATTGATGCATCTGAAGCACCTCTGCATGATTCTGGAGTCACACTGACAGAATAGCTTAGAACCTGTGGGCCGCTTATACTAATTTCTTCCGTAACAACTTGACAGCCCTGTGCATCTGTTATAGTACAAACATATATTCCATCAGATAATCCATTAGAATTACCTGAAGTAGATCCCGTATTCCATAAGTATGTAAATGGCTCATTATCTCCATCTGCAACAAGCTCTATTGAAGCATCATTGGCTCCTATACAACTTGGCACTGTAACAGCACTTATAAAATAGCCTAATTCCACCGAAGCTAAGTCGTCACCCATTCCATTACAGTTATCATCTATAAAGTTGCATGGTATTTCTGGAGATGATGGATTAACCAAAGGATTGTTATCGTCACAATCGCCATTTAAAGAACTGAAGAAAGGAGGGATTGAAGTTGAACAAAAGTATTGAGGGTTCCCAGAACCATAACCATCCTGATCTAAGTCCGGAAAATATTTACTTAAGGGTACAGAATCCAGAGCTATCAATTTGATATGATCAAGAGCCATATCTGCCCGTTGAGATCCAGCATATCGCATAGCCAAAAAACGCATTTCAAAATGATCTGGAATTGGAGGCAAATCCAATTGTACGTATTGCCATTCCACGGAACGGAGTGATGGTGCAGTCCAGAAAGTAAACCAGGTGCCTGCCCCAATATTCAGTTGTAATTGCAATTGAGCACTGGAATCTACATTCATGTTATAATAAAAAGAAAGATGACACGAACTATCATCAATTATCTTGAGACATGGACTCATTAGAATACCCATGGTATCATGAGTTTGTATACATTCCAATGAGGCTTCTGTATAAATGTATTTTCCCAATTCAGCGATATCTCCTGCCGGTCCGGTAAGAGCAGTAGGAGTTTCGCCTGTTGATACTTTCCAGCTTGAAAGTTTTATATCATTTTTATTCTGCCATATTGGGCCGGTAAAGCATGTATCCCGACATGATAAATTGCATAAATTCAATGCATCAAAGCTTTCGGACAGAATACTGTTAGCACAGGCGGTTGTAAATTCCTGTGTGCAAATCAATTCAGATTCCAAACCACTCATGCAAACAGAACTGACATCGAGAATATACTCTGTTGATGGCTCCAAACCGGTTATAATAAATTCCTTTCGGAAACATTCTTCATATTCTACCACACTTAGGGCAGGGGGATCCACTTTTCTTCTGTAAAGAAACTTTATACGATCACAATTATTACTTTCTATCCAATCCAGTTTTACAGTAGTAGCTTCAATATCACGTATATGAAAATCTTTAGGCCGGGTACAACTCACTTCACCAAATTCAAGCTCTACATGGCGCAATGCTCCCACATCAGATTCTGCTGCATCGCATATCACTAAGCTCCATGTACCATTTACTGGTTCCCCTGCAAACAGCTCCTGAAAATTCTCAAGCGGAATAAATTCACCTGTAAGATCACCTGTCGGATTTTGCAGTTTTGAACACGAAAAAGGATTAAAAACGAGACTGTTTTCACAATTTGGGGATAGGGGATCACCCAGATTACTCTTGCCATTGCCGGATTGCTGAAATAATCTACATAGAGAGCCGGATGGAGACTGCAGGCTAATTTGAAGATCCGGAGGCCAGCTATGCTCTACAATAATACTGACACTCTTGAATTCAACATCATCACCTATATACAAATCGTTAAAAGCATCAACCAGAATATTAAAGTGTTCTCCCTGCGGACAATTATTATCTCCCAGAGTTAAATTTAAACCACATTCACCATTGTTGCGTATTGCGGTAGAAAAAAAATAGGGCCCATTCCAGGCACTGTATATTTGATTAGGGCATTGTGCCCTAAGATAAAGTTCATAGGAACTTCCGGGGCTCAAGCCATCAAGAGTATAACGGGTAGTCGTTAAGCCCGCAACATTGGCTATAAAACTTCTGGTAAAGCCTCGTTCGCCAAATTCGATTTCCCAGGTATCAACCTGGGTATTTGTATCATCCCATTCAAGTTGTACAGAAACATCAGTAATGGAACTGATGCTATTTAGTATAGGAATTTGGCAGTTCTGTGAGAATAAAACTACAGGTAATAATGCATAGCTAAAAAAGAACAAAGCTTTTGTCAAAGCGGATAGTGGGATCCCATACTCTGCCCTTAAATTCATAATGAACTAAGTTAGTTTAAAAAAAATCAAGTCCTTGTAACCCCAGAGACTTATTGCAATTATTTTACAACTACATTAATCATTCTTCCCGGTACGACAATCGTCTTTAGAATAGTCTTACCCTCTACCCACTTAGTCAATTCTTCCAGAGTCAAAACTTCCTTTTCCAGATCTGCTTTACTCATAGAATTAGGGAATGACTTTAAAAACCTCTTCTTACCATTTACGCAAACCGGATATTCGATTTCATCCTCTACGAGATAAGATGCCTCAAAATGCGGATAGGAAGCAATGTGCACGGAACTGTCATTGTCAAGTTTTTTCCACAACTCCTCCGATACGAATGGGGCAAAAGGGGCTATTAGTCTGACCAATGGTTCCAGGACAGCCTTTTTATTGCAATTCAATTTGCGTAATTCATTGACACAAATCATCATAGCACTGATAGCCGTATTGAATGAGAAGTTGCCGATATCATCTCTTACCTTCTTTATGCATTGATGTAAAACTTTCAGCTCTGCTTTAGCAGCTGCATCCTCACTAAGCATAAATTTCTCTTCATCATGATAGAGTCCCCAAAATTTTCGAATGAATTTGGAAACCCCTTCAATTCCTTGGGTATCCCATGGTTTGGATTGTTCAATAGGGCCCAAGAACATTTCATATAGCCTGAATGTATCAGCACCATACTCTGCAACCACATCATCCGGATTGACAACATTATAATACCTCTTGGACATCTTGCCGACCTCTGAAAATGTTTTTAGAGTGACTTCCGAAGCTTTGCCATTCATGAAGTCAGATGCCTCAAACTTTCCTTGTTGTGTTACGAACCGTGCTGACTTGTAATCGGGTCTCCACTCAAGAAATGATTTGATGCCTTTTTCATCAAGATAAGAATCATTGGAGCCATATTGGCTGACAAAGTCGATGTGTACCGGTATCCTTGCGTATTCACCTTCCTTGTTTTCCATCAAATTTGCACAATAGAATACATTGCTGTCATCGGAATCCTTAACGAGAGCTACAAATTCAATAACGCCCTGAATCATACCCTGGTTGATCAATTTCTTAAAGGGTTCTTCTGTTTTCAGATAACCAAGATCTTTCAAGAATTTGTGCCAGAACCTGGAATATAATAAGTGTGATACGGCATGTTCTGCGCCACCTACATATAGGTCAACGTTTTGCCAATAGTCGAGAGCCTGTTCAGAGGCAAATGCTTCATCGTTGCCGGGGTCCATGTATCTCAGGTAATACCAGGATGAACCAGCTACTGCAGGCATAGTATCTGTTTCTCTTGTTTTGTCACCTTCATTTACCCATTCATTCACTCTTGAAAGAGGAGATTGTCCATCCTTTGTGGGTTTGAAATCTTCAACTTCTGGCAGTTTGACGGGAAGTTCATCCACTGTGCAAACACTGGGTACGCCTTCTGAATCAAATAATATGGGAAACGGCTCTCCCCAATATCTTTGGCGACTGAAATTGGCATCCCGCATTCTATAATTGACCCGAACTTTACCCAAATGAGAAGATTCGATCTTTGCATTTATTGTGTCTATTGCATCAAGTACTTCGAGCCCATTAAGGAAGTCTGAATTTATCAGCTTACCAACTTTATCCTGCCTTTGAGCATCGGGATACGCAGATTTATCAATGATTTCTATTACTGGCAATTCAAATTTAGTGGCAAAGGCATAATCTCTGTCATCATCAGAGGGAACAGCCATTATGGCTCCGGTCCCATAGTCCATCAATACGTAATCAGCAATCCAAACAGGTACTTTCTGACCATTAAAGGGATGGAAAGCATATGCACCAGTGAACTGACCTGAAACTTCTTTTACGTCAGAAAGCCTGTCTCTTTCGGACCTGGAACGGGAGTAGCTCACATAATCATCCACTTTTAGTTTCATACAATCGGTCGTGATCTTTTCAACAAGTGGATGCTCAGGAGCTAAAACCATAAAACTTACACCAAAAATCGTATCCGGCCGGGTAGTGAAAATTTCAATTTTTTCATCATGACCATCAATATCAAAGTAAACAGTAGCTCCCGTTGATTTACCGATCCAGTTAGTCTGCATAGCGATCAGTGACTGGGGCCAATCCACCTGTTCTAATCCTGCGAGCAGTCTTTCTGCATAGGCCGTTATCCGCAAATACCACTGTGTCATTGCCCTCCTCTCTACAGGATATCCACCACGCTCAGAAAGGCCGTCTTTAATCTGATCGTTAGCCAGCACTGTGCCGAGGCCTTCACACCAGTTTACATATCCAATGCGGCGATACGCCAGGCGATATGAGCTGAGTATATCACTTTTTTGCACGGCACTCTTAGCGTTCCACTCATCGGCACTGAAATCTTCAGCATCGGAACTGAAGGCATTCACAGCTTTAGAACCACCGCCTGAAAATTTGTCGGTAAGTTCCTTTATCGGTAAAGCTTTGTCCTGATCAAGGTCGTAATAATGTTCAAACAAAAGGCTGAAAATCCATTGCGTCCATTTATAGTATTTTGGCTCACAGGTTATGACTTCGCGACTCCAGTCAAAGCAGAAACCTATATTTGACAGCTGTTCCTTGTACCGAGATATATTTTCGCGTGTAGATACGGCAGGGTGTACACCTGTAGCAATGGCATATTCTTCTGCAGGTAAACCAAAAGCATCAAAGCCCATAGGGTGAAGAACATTAAAACCAGTCATGCGCTTATATCGGCTGAATATATCAGATGCTATATATCCAAGAGGATGTCCTACATGCAGCCCTGCGCCAGAGGGATAAGGAAACATATCCAAGACATAATATTTGGGCCTATCAGACGTGTTTTCAACTTTATACAGTAAATCGGCTGACCATTTTTTCTTCCAATACTTCTCTATTTCCTGAAAATCGAACACCATAGACTATAATTTACTCGCTTTAATGATTTAAGCTGCGAATATAAAAATAGCTATTTATTTAACGCTTTGATTTATAGTATTGATAAGCCTTAAAGGGTAATCGGTTATGATTCCGTCGACAGATAATTCAATCATTTTAGACATATCTTCTATCCGATTAACCGTCCAGGGGATCAACTTCATCTTGTGATCGGTACAGTAATCCCGCATCTTTTGATTTACAAGGCCATAATAGGGACTGTATATTTCTGGAGTAAAACCCAATTTATCAATATTTGCCTCGATGCCATCCCGATTTTGTATAAGGTATACCAGGGAAACATGAGGGTAATTACTACGGATGTACTTTAATGTTCTCGTATCGAAACTCTGCACACTTGTCCGAGATAGTATACCAAGACCTTCCAGTTCCTTGATGAGAAGGTCTGAATATTCACCAACCTCTGGATGGTAGATAAGGTCTCCTTCCGGTCGGCTTTTAATTTCGATATTATACAAATGTTTCTTTGAAAGCTTTTCTGCTGCTTGTACCACTTCTCTAAGGCTTGGCTTATAAACGCTCATTTTCTCCTGCTCTTTGAACCTGTGGTTTACTTTACTGCCGCAATCATACGTCTTAACTTCTTCATAGCTCAATTGATATATATTGTGGCTTTCAGCTTCTTCTTTGGAGATTTCACTGCCATCAGGTTGAAGACATATTTCAGAAGACATAAAAGCTTCGTGAGACACAACGACCTGTTTGTCCCTGGAAATGACGACATCCATCTCTAAGCTTGTCACACCGACTTCCAGTGCATATATGAAAGCAGGTATGCTGTTTTCTGGCAAGACTCCTCTGGCACCGCGGTGTCCTTGGACGTCGATACCATGAATAAGTTGTGGTTTATTTGATTTCATTATGACACATGAACTTATGAATAGTGCTAAAGTATATAAGCTAATCAGAATTGTAATCTTATTCATCAAAAAGGCTTTTAGGCATTGGATTTTTTATATCAATGCATCCCAAAATCATTCTGTTAAACTCTTGCAGCACGTTTACTTTATCGAATTTTTATAAAATCAATGCCAGGCAAATAAAAAAAGGAGCATTGAGAAATATATTAAGATAAGAGTTTATATGTTTGTAGCTATTATGTCTGGTATTTACATCCATAGAGCCTCCAATAAATACATTATACTTTCATTATCTCTATTGCTCTATACCCTGTACTTTTTCTTTTCTATACTATTCAAGGCCATTCCAGCAAGTAATTCAGATTTCAGGAATCAGTCAAGCAGCTATGTCATTCGCATGAACCACGATTGGAATAGCAATGCTGAAAGTAAAGTTATAAATGCACTCACTGAAGTATCCCTTGATAACAAATTGTTAAGTTGGGAATTCAGAGATAAAGAAGTGGCATGGAAAAAGATCAAATCTGATTCATCCTTAGACTTGTTTGAAAACCCTCTGGATCATTATTTCGTGCTTAGATATGAAGGTAAATTAACTGAGAAGCAATTTTCAGATATCCGAAAAGCCGTTGATCAGATAAAAATGATTGAAATGATGGCGCCTTTGCCGGGCATAGAGATACCTTCCTTAACCAAGCTCAAGAATATACAAGTCATCCTTCTTCCATTTATGGTATTTTCATTCATTCTGTTTGTCAGTATACTACACGGGGCAGCTCAAAGCAATTTGAGTTCTAATAAACGGGTTATTGAAAGTCTTTTATTGGCGGGGGCACATCATTCAAAACTATCTGCCGTATTCAGACGTAATGCATTCCTTAACTTTTTCTTTGCTCTAGTGATTGCATTAGTTCTATATTTGACCACGATTTATCTAATAAAAGTGGGATTCATCCTGGAAATAGACGATTTTAAGACCGGGATAATCATCAAATCAATCATTTTACCCACATTGGTCATATTTGTGCTACACAGCATCATCCTATTGTGGAAGGTTGATAAATATTTAAAGTCTATTTAGAATGAGCAAGAAAAAGAAAAAAATCATCGTATCAAATACTACTTCCAGTGAAACTAGTACATCGTCGAGAAGCTCTTCGTACTTCCAATCATCCAATAATCTTTTATTTGGCAAAGAAAATTATAAATGGGTGTTTATAGGAGTGGCTCTTGTCATTCTGGGTACGTTACTCATGATTGGAGGATTTAATGAAAACCCTAACGAATGGGATGAATCTGGTATATATGGTTTCAGACGAACAGTCTTGGCGCCAGCGGTTATCATCGCCGGACTTATAGTCAATGCAATTGCCTTGTTCAAAAAATCAGACCTAAGCTGAAATGGGTGAATTGCTGGAAGCCCTCATACTTGGCATTGTCCAGGGTCTGACAGAATTTTTACCTGTAAGCAGCTCAGGTCATCTCGAGATTTTCAAATTTATTCTAGGTGATAATAGCACTGCTGAAGAGAGTCTGCTTACAACAGTATTCCTGCATTTTGCGACGGCTTTAGCCACTGTCTTTCTCTTTCACAGAGAAGTTAAAGCACTCTTATTGGCTCCTTTTAAAAAGGATGATACGGCAAACAGAAAGCTTATTCTATTTATTATTGTCAGTATGATTCCTGCTGCATTGACCGGTGTATTTCTCGAAGAACATATAAATACACTCTTCAGTCAAAATCTGCTACTGGTAGGTGTTTGCCTTCTTGTGACAGCCTTTCTCTTATGGGTAAGTGAAGTTATCCATGAAGGTGGTAAAAAACTGAACCTGATAAGAGCCCTTATAATAGGTCTTTCGCAGGCGATAGCGATCTTACCAGGAATCTCAAGATCAGGAGCGACAATAAGTACATCACTTTTGATGGGCCTGGACAAAGAAGATGCAGCACGCTTCTCGTTCCTGATGGTGGTACCACTTATATTTGGAAAGATTGCAAAGGATCTTATCAGCGGAGACTTTAGTGCCGACATGCCATCGATAGAATATCTGGCTGTCGGATTTTTGGCTTCATTTTTCACAGGTTTATGGGCATGCCGATTTATGGTAAAGCTGGTCAAAGCATCAAGGCTGCATTGGTTCAGTATTTATTGCATTATAGCAGGTATTTTTGCCATTGGAGCAAGTATAGCCTACTAGTATGCAACTGATAACACAGTCTACAGAAATTAGTGATACGCTGGACTATTTTACGGGAAGTATTATCCTCGTGGATAAACCCCTTGAATGGACATCGTTTGATGTAGTGAATAAGATCAGGTACAAGCTGAAACACTACCATAAAATCAAAAAAATAAAGGTAGGTCATAATGGCACTCTTGATCCCTTGGCAACTGGCTTACTCATGATTTTTACCGGTAAGTACACCAAGATGATTCCTGAAATGGACAAAACAGACAAGTCGTATGAAGCAATTATAAAGTTTGGTGCCGAAACGAATAGTTTTGACAGGGAGACCGAGGAGATAAAGCCAATGAGTATTGAGCATTTAACTGAAGAAAAAATAAAGCTAGCGCTGGACGCGTTTATTGGTGAGCAGCAACAGGAAATACCATTTTATTCTGCTAGTAAGCAAAACGGCGTTGCCATGCACCGTATGATCAGACGTGGTATAGAACCAGAAAGAAAATTCAAGACCGTTGTATTCCATGAAATAGAACTGCTTGATTTTGACCCACCTTACTGCAAAATAGCCGTTAAATGCAGTAAAGGAACGTATATAAGGACTCTAGCAAGGGATTTAGGGAGGAGACTGGAAACAAGTTCCTATCTTTATGGATTGATAAGAACTGCTATAGATTCTTATGCTCTGGAAGATGCTGTCAATTTGGATAGCTTCTGCACAAAATTGGAATGTCTTGAGTATCGAAGTAAATAATATCAGTAAGTATTATGGCTCACAGGCGGCACTTGACGACTTGAGCTTTCATGCCAATGAAGGTGAAATACTTGGGCTTCTAGGCCCCAATGGAGCAGGCAAGACAACAACCATGAAAATCCTTTCTTGTTTTCTTACTCCGGATAATGGCTCAGCTTCAATTTATGGCCTAAACCCTGTTGAAAGTCCGCTGAAAGTGAAGAGCATTCTGGGCTATCTCCCAGAGCACAATCCCCTGTATGGGAGTATGTATGTCAGAGAATCTTTAGAATTTATAGCAGAACTGCATAAACTCAAAAACAAAGGAAAAAGAATCGAAGAAGTTATTGAGATAACCGGATTGGGGCCTGAAAGAAATAAAAAGATAATGCAATTGTCCAAGGGATATAAGCAGCGGGTTGGCATAGCACAAGCTATTATCCATAAACCCAAAGTTCTTATCCTGGATGAACCCATTTCTGGTCTGGACCCAAATCAAATCCAGGAGATCCGTAATCTGATAACAGAACTTAAGAGTCAGTCCTCTGTTATTTTCTCCTCGCACATTCTTCAGGAAGTTGAATCCATTTGCGACAGGGTAGTCATCCTGGACAAGGGAAAACTGGTAGCCAACGACATCATTTCCAATGTATCACAAATGACGCTTGCAGGTCAAAATATTTTCGTCGAATTCGCTGAGGCAGTACGCCTGCAAGATCTCATAAAGATCACTAAAGACATCAGGTGGGAAAAGAAAACAGCCAAGTCCTTTATGGCACAGAGTCCCGCTGGAATAGAATTTCGTGAGATGATTTTTGACTTTGCCGTAGCAAACAACAAAAAGATATTGGAGATGCGTTCATCAAAAGTTTCTCTTGAATCGGCATTTAAAACATTGACAAAAAACAAGGAGTCATGATCAGTGTTTTCAAAAAAGAACTTAATCAGTTTTTCAGCAGCCTGACAGCGTACATTGTTCTTGTTGCCTTTCTTATTCTTACAGGTTCTTTCATTTGGATTTTTTCGAGTACCAGTGTCATGAATTATAACTATGCGAGTCTAGGTCAATTGTTTACTATTGCGCCAATAGCATTTATGTTTTTAATACCTGCCATTACAATGACAAGTTTTTCCGATGAGAGACAACGCGGCACATTAGAGCTCTTAATTACAAAACCACTGAGTGACCTCGATATCATTCTGGGGAAGTATTTTGCCACCTTAGCTTTGATCGTTATCGCCCTCATACCCACCTTGGCTTATTATTACAGTATCTACCAACTGGGTTCTCCAAAAGGGAATATTGACACAGGAGCAGTCATTGGTTCATATATTGGATTGGTGCTTCTGGGTGCGATTTTCGCATCAATTGGAATATTTATTTCCAGTCTGAGTTCAAACCAGATAGTCAGCTTTATAACCACGGCATTTAGCTGTTTTGCTCTTTTCTGGGTTTTTGATTTTATAAGCAGTATGCCTTCGTTGTACGGGAAACTGGATAATCTTGTAAAGAGCTTGGGTATTGAATATCATTATGAAAACATAAGCAAGGGAAGGATTGACACGCGAGACATCGTTTATTTCCTCAGTCTGATCTTTCTATTTCTCTGGCTAACGTTTGTTTCACTAAACCGGCGTAATAACTTATGAAAAAAGGGAATACGAACATACTGATTCAGTCTGCCCTTACTATCATATTGATTATTCTGGTCAATTTAATAGCTCATAGGTTTTATACTTATGTAGACCTTACAGAAGACAAACGGTTCACCCTGGAAGATGCAACCAAAAAACTGGTATCCGATGTAGACCAGACCATTTTTGTCGAAGTGTTGCTTGAAGGTCAGCTCAACTCAGGATTTATCAGATTGCAAAACAGATGCAGGGAAGTGCTGGATCAGCTAAACAATCTAAATCAAAATATTGAATATTCTTTTACCAATACCTCTGAAGGAACAGTAGAAGAAATTAATCAGAGAAGGGAGAAACTCAGACAGGAAGGAATTTTTCCTACAACTGTTTTCATCTTTGAAGATGATCAACGTGTAGAAAAGCTAATATATCCCTATGCTATAATAAATTATGGAGACCGCAGGATTGCTGTAAACCTGCTTGAACCATTGGCACGAGGTGAGAACGAGGAGGAAGCTGTCAACAGATCTGCCATGTTACTGGAATATAAGCTTGCGAGCACAATTTCGAAGCTTATCGCGAAAAAGGCTCCTATAATTGCTTTTACGGAAGGTCACGGTGAATTGGAAGCCAATCAAACGGCCATGCTGGAGACCATACTCGGCCGTACAATGAATACCCTCAGGATTCAGCTTGACAGCGTTTATATCATAAATGACGAAGTTGATATTCTCATAATCGCCGGCCCAGAAGAACAACTTAACGAAAGATCCCAGTTTATCATAGATCAGTATATAATGAATGGGGGCAATGTCATTTGGTTAATAGAACAATTCTACATTAACCTGGATAGCATCAATAACAACAAAGTGTATGTCCCCAGACCTGTAGATCATGGATTGGATGATATGTTCTTTAAATATGGCATTCGAATCAACAGGGATGTTGTGCTTGATCTGGAGAATACCAAAATACCTCAGGTTTATGGGATGTCTGGAGACAGGGCCCAGCAGCAATTATTTCCATGGGTATTTCATCCGCTCTTGCAAGGCAATCAGGAAAGCTCTCTTGTACGGAATATAGATAGAGTAGCCTCTTATTTCCCAAGTACCATCGAAGTGCTGGATTCACCTGAATCCAGGAATTCCACAGTGCTTCTGACTTCCAGTCAATACAGCAGGTACCAGGTTTATCCATCTATAAATATTTCATTTGAGACATTGCGTTTACCCCAAAAGCCTGAAGCGTACAACAAGTCTTATTTGCCGGTTGCCGTAATGATTGAAGGTACCTTTAATTCATATTTTAAGAATCGAGTCTCTCAAGTTATGATGGACGGATTAAGGCAAATCAATATGGATTTTAAAGAAAGTAGTACATCATCCAAACAAGCCTTTATTGGCGATGCAGACATCATAAAAAACCTGTACGATCCTGCGACTAACAGAATCAGCCCCATTGGCTTTAATAAATGGGAAGGGTACACATATGAAGGGAATGAAGACTTTATAATCAACACTATAGATTATATGCTTGATGATTATGGTCTTATTGAAGCAAGGAGCAAAAGCTTTAAATTAAGACTGCTTGATCAGGTTCGACTTAAAAAAGAAAAATTAAAATGGCAGGCATTTAATATCGCATTACCAGTCGCTCTCGTTATCATCTTAGGCCTCCTCTTTACTTACTGGCGCAGAAGAAAGTATACTGATTAGACTTTTTCGAGGTATTGTTTAAGAAAGACAAGGACCTGCGGCCAGGAGTCCAGCATTAAATTATAATACCAGTGCCACTCTTCTGTTTTGCCAAATCCTATTTGACTGATTTTCACAAGAGAATAAGCGGATTTTTCTTCAACATCTATTTTTATTCTGGTAGGGCCCAATATGGGTTTTTCAGCGTTGATATAAAGAACATCTTCGAGATGAAGATGCGATCTTTTGTTTAGTACATTAATTCGACCTGTCAATATGAACTTGACACCTGCATCCGATTTAAGCCAACTCAAGGTATAAAGCCCTCCATCTTTTTGTTCTATGTATACAGATGCTGTAGCCCACCATTTATTTAATGTATCTGGATTCACAAAAGCATTGATTATATCGGACGCTTTTGACTTGATCCTTATTTCTGCATTGACATTCTTTTTCAATCGGTATCCTTACAGTTTTGCAGATTTCCTTTAGTACGATCGATAGAGTATTCCAACTCTATTCCATTGATATCATTAAGCAGGTAGTTGATGATGTTGTTGATTTCGATGGAACTAAGGTTTTTCAATCCTTCCATTTCTAGCGAATAGATATCCTTGTTTTGGCCGTATCTTATAATGCAAGGCAATGCGTCTAGCTTAACATCAGAGTTGCTCAGGTCGTTTAAAGCCGGATACAATTTTGCTACCCCTCCCGCCTCTGGCATATGACAGCTTGAACAATTGGCAAGGTACAGCGCCTCTCCTTGAGAGTATTTCACGTCTGAACATGAAGTAAGACAATAAACAAGAAATAGAAATACCAGACAGTAAGCCTTAGGATTTTGAATCATATTCATGCAGCAATTTATCAATGTCCTTTAAAAAGCGATCAACATCTTCAGGATCGGTCCCTTCAGCAAATGATCTGACCTGACGTTTTGTATCAACCAGAATAATCTTACCAGAATGATCGAAGCCACCCGGAGCATCGGGGTCTTCATAGGCTGCTACAAAATACGCATCAGCAATATCCAACAGCGATTCTTTATCTCCCGTTAGAAAAACCCACTTGCCAGTATCTACGCCCAGGTCAGCGGCATATCGCTTTAATTTATCGGCAGTATCACGTTTAGGATCAATGGTATGACTGACCAGTTTTACCATTGAATTTGACTTGTATTTATCATAAATACGCAGCATCTGCTTCTTAACTATTGGACAAATCGAAGGACATGAGGTGAAGAAGAAATCCGAAATGTAAATGTACTCAGTCAATTCTTGATTGGTGACAAGCTGGCTGTCTTGATTAATAAATTCGAAATCAGGTATGGTATGGTGGATTGTATCACCATCGACAATTTCGAGCCTTCCAATAATAGGTAGTGGTTTGTCACTGGACTTTGATTCACAGGCAACAACAAAAAAACCGATAACAGCAATAATTCCAATAATTCTAATCTGCATCATGGCTCTCGATGAATTTTCTTGCCTCTGCAATAGCGCTTAACATTTCATCCCTCACATCAGAGATACGAATCAGTTCGTTATTCAGGTAATCCAATCTTACATGATCTTCATCGGATTTAATCTTCTTGTATTCTCCAAACTCAGACATCCAGCTCATCATGGATTCATCCGCAGCATCCAGATTGGCTATCAAAACCATCGCCAGACTGTCTCCACTGTAGTTTTTTCTCAAATTCTTTTTGAGCTTATGGATTGTTGACGTTTCAGGCATAACATCGTCATGCACTTCCATAACCTGATCATAAAGCGCCTGAACTTCGGGGCTTGATTTTTTATTACTGCACGCCAGAAGAGTGCAAAAAAGGAATAGAACAAATACTCTCATAATAATTCAACTATTGCAATAAAATAATGTTTCAAAGTTAATGCTAATTTGTATTTAGATTCCAAATACCAAAAGGATTAGAATAGAGCACAGCAATCCATGAGAAGATCTATTGTTTGGTTTAGAAACGATTTAAGACTTCATGATAATGAGGCTTTAGTCGATGCTGTATTGCAGAATGATGAAATCATACCTGTATACATATTTGATGAACGTGTATTTAAAGGCAAAACATGTTTTGGTTTTCCAAAGACAGGTAGGCACCGTTGCCGATTCATAATTGAATCTATAAAAGACCTGAGAAAAAACCTTCGCAAACTAAAATCTGATCTTATCGTGCGGGTTGGCAAACCAGAATGTATAATTCCTGAATTGGCCCGACAGTTTAAAACAAGTTACGTTTACTGCAATAGAGAGAGAACAAGGGAGGAGGTTGAGGTTCAGGACGGCTTGGAGAATAACCTGTGGCAGATAGGTCAGGAAGTAAGATATTACAGGGGTAAAATGCTCTATTATACTGCAGATTTACCATTCCCCGTATCGCATACACCTGACGTATTTACGCATTTTCGCAAGGAAGTTGAAAAAATTATTCCTATCCGCAAGCCACTTGAATTGAAATGGACAAAGCTGGCCACACCTGTTGATGCAATTGACGCCGGGAGTATTCCGAATTTAAAGGATTTTGGATGGGATACATTTAATGAAAATCCCTATGGTTTAATAGGCGGTGAAACTGAAGCTTTGAAGCAAGTCCGTTACTATCTGTGGGAAACTGACCTGATAAGTACATACAAAGAAACACGTAACGAAATGCTTGGAAGAGATTATTCGAGCAAGTTTTCTGCCTATCTGTCCCAGGGATGCCTGTCTCCCAAAATGGTTTACAACGAAATTCAGAGATACGAAAAAGATCGGACAGCAAACAAGTCAACTTACTGGTTGATTTTTGAATTGTTATGGCGTGATTTTTTTCGGTTTATGGCCAAAAAGCATGGCGATAAAATATTTAGAAGAAAAGGCACGCGAGATGAATCCGATCCAGAACACTACGACAAACCTGAGCTCTTTGAGAAATGGAAAAACGGGGAAACAGGAATACCACTCATTGACGCTAATATGAGAGAATTAAATGCCACCGGGTACATGTCTAACAGGGGTCGGCAAAATGTAGCGAGCTTTCTGGTCAAGGATTTAAAAATTAATTGGCAATTGGGTGCTGAATATTTTGAATCTCAACTTTTGGATTATGATCCTTGCAGTAATTACGGCAATTGGAACTATGTAGCAGGTGTCGGCTCCGATCCCAGAGAGGATCGCTATTTTAATATAGCAAGTCAGGCCAGACGCTATGACCCTGAAGCAAAATATATCAGACATTGGATTAAAGACCTGAAAGATGCACCTTTAGAATTGATTCATAACCCCTTTGCAAATCATAAGAAATCTCTTCACAGAGATTATAATTATTACCCACCGTGCATTCATATAAAGAGATGGGCATGATCATTCAACTGAAATTCGTTTATATCTAATCAAAAATAAAAAGGCTACGAAAAGGCCAAACACACCTGGAATAAACCAGATCATAGGCCAGTCATGCAGTCCATTACCCAGGTCATAGAACTGAACCGTTTCTCCAGCAAAATAAGATCCTAAAAATGCCCCCATTCCCAAGGTAACCAGAGAAAAAAAGCCTTGAGCCGTGCTCCGAAGTTCTGAAGGCACCCGTATATCTATCAAAATCTGAGCGCTTAAAATGGCGAAAACATAGGCAAATCCATGAAGAGATACGGCTAAAAGACATAACCACTCACTGTTATAACTGGCTCCCAGAGTCAGGAAAAGGTATCGTATTCCCCAACAAAACAATCCGGTAAATATTATCCAACGCAAACTGAACATGCGAAAAAGTACAGGCAAGGATACCATTACCAGGATTTCAGTGAGTTGTCCCAAAGCCATCTTTCCCGCTGCGTTATTTACGCCTATCTCATTGAGGAAAGGGTTAACGAAACTATAATAATAAGCTGCAGGAATGCAAATCAAGGCAAGAGATATAACCATGACTTTGAAGCCTCTGTCATGGAAGAGGGCATTTAGTTCTTCACTCAGTAGAACCTCTTTAATGGTCTTCGACTTTGAAATACTGGGTTTTGAAGAGGGTAGCGTAAGACTATACAAACCAAGGATAAAAGAACATCCGGAAGCAATCAGCATTGGCGTGTTTTTATGTTCTATATCAAGGCTTCCTATAAGAAGGCCTGCAGTAATCCATGCTATCGTACCGAAAACACGCACTCTTGGAAAATCTGTTTTGGTATCGGTGAGGTGATAGAATGAAATAGAATTCGTTAATGAAAAACTGGGCAAGAATATCAGCATGTATAGCAATATTGCCGGATAGAAATATACAAACTGATCAATGTGGGCCAGTACATACAGCATTATGCCACCAAAAAACTGGAGAACCGTCAGTATTTTTTCAATTGAAAAATAGCGGTCAGCAAGATATCCTGTCAAAAAGGGCGAAACCAAAGCAGCAATAGCCGAACTGCCATAAATCAAACCCACTTCACGACCTGAAAATTGAAGCGTCTCCAGGAAATAGGTGCCGGCGGTAACATACCAGCTTCCCCAAACAAAAAACTGTAAATACATCAGAAGGCATAGCCTGTACTTGAGTGAGAGTTTCATGAATCAGGTCATTTCTCTCAGCATGCCATCATACATTTCAAGGCATCGATCGCTCATTGAAGCAAGTTCCTGATTATGCGTAACGATTATAAAACTTTGACTGAAATCTTCCTTGAGCTTCACAAGCAACTGGTGAAGCTCATTGGAACTAGTTGTATCAAGGTTTCCCGTAGGCTCATCAGCAAAGATGATTGAAGGTTTATTGACCAGGGCCCTTGCAACTGCTACGCGTTGCTGTTCACCTCCCGACAACTCAGAGGGTTTGTGGTGCAAACGTTCGGACAGTCCAAGGTAGTCAAGCAGTTCTACTGCCAGACGGTTAGCTTCGGCTTTTGTTTTGTTATTAATCATAGCAGGAATCCCTGCATTTTCGAGTGCCGTGAATTCTGGAATCAAATGATGGAACTGAAATACAAAGCCTATACGGCTGTTTCGGAACCTGGCCAGTTTTCGAGAAGAAAGCTTGAATACATTTTCACCTTCAATGATGAGTTCACCGATATCCGGTCTGTCAAGCGTTCCAAGAATATGTAAAAGGGTACTTTTACCTGTACCGGACTTGCCAACTATACTGGTTATGGAAGCTTCCGATATTTCTAAATCAACGCCCTTCAGGACTTTGAGTTTATCGTAGGATTTATGAATGTTAGATGCTTTTAACATGCCCCTAAACTATTAAAATTAATTTTAATACATTCGTCTCGATACAAGGATAAATTTCGGCCTAATCTACTATGAAGATTCTTCAGATCTGCAAGAAAATGCCATTACCTCCCAAAGACGGGGAAGCCGTTGCCGTTTTGTCCCTTGCAAAAGCCTACAAGTCATTGGGATGTAAGATAGATTTGCTGAGTTTTAATACTTCAAAACACTTTTCAGATCCTTCAGAAATTAATAATGACGAACATCCGTATGAGAACATCGATACTGTAAATCTGAACACGGATATAAACTACCTGGGGGCACTTTTCAACCTATTAGGAAGTAGCTCCTATAATATTGAGCGATTCACGTCGAAGGATATGAAGAAAAAGCTGCAACACATTCTCCTGCACACTAGCTATGATGTTGTTCAACTTGAATCCCTTTATATGGCTCCTTATGCAGAACACATCAAGCCTATATCAAATGCTTTTATCATTATGCGATCCCATAATCTTGAGTTCAAGATATGGGAGGACATGGCCAATAACCAAAGCAATGTACTGCTCAGGTGGTACTACAACCTCGCTGCGAGGAGACTTAAAAAATATGAGCAAGATGTTAAAAACTCTTTTGATTTATTGCTCGCTATCAGTGAGATAGATCAAAAGGAATATCAGAAACTGTCCTACAGTATCCCTTCTATGGCAATTCCAATAGGCATTGAACTAAAACAATATCCCAAAAATTTCTATGAAGAAAAGCCAATGATAAAATTGGCTTATATAGGTTCTCTGGACTGGCGACCCAATATAGAAGCCGTGGAATGGTTTTTTAAAGAGGTGTGGCCTACCATTTATAAGAATTATGAAAATATTGAGTTTCATCTTGCAGGACGAAATCCCGTTGATGTCATCAAGAACCTGGAACATCCTGGCTTGTATTTTCATGGAGAAATAGAGTCAGCTATAGATTTTATAAGCAATCAGGATATAATCATTGTACCTCTTCTGTCCGGCAGTGGGGTAAGAGTAAAGGTACTTGAAAGCATGGCATTGGGAAAACTAGTCATTTCCAGCTCTAAAGGTTTTGAAGGCATTAACATACAAAACAATGTTAACGCAATGGTTGCAAACGATACAGAGGAATTTATTGCAACAATCAACAAAGCCTTAGAGAGTAAAAAAACAATCCGACAGGTAGGAGAGGCGGCAAGACTGTTTATTGAAAACAATTATAACCCAGAAACACAAGCAAGACAGATATTGAAGTTAATTTCAGAACACAATAAACCAATAGAAATATGAGCTATAATAAATTTCCTGAAGCAGAAGCATTGAACAGCGTAGCTGAATTTCACAGAACCTTCAGACTTCCTGTCCTGGATAAGCCACAAATTCCTTCCAAGGATAGATGTAAACTGAGAATAAACCTCCTTGATGAAGAATTAGACGAACTGAAAGAAGCACTAGAAGAAGGTGACCTGGAAGAGGTTATTGACGCTCTTTGCGATCTTCAGTATGTCTTGTCTGGAGCTATACTTGAGTTTGGTTTTGGCTCGGATTTTAAGACCTTCTTTGATGAAGTTCAACGATCCAATATGAGTAAAACATGTAAGACATTAGAAGAAGCTGAAGCAACCCAGGCACACTACCTCAATAAAGATGGCTCAGAATCAGAGATTGTAAAAAGTGGGGATCACTTTCTCGTGTATAGAAAAAATGATGGTAAAGTTTTAAAGTCTGTAAACTACAGCCCAGCAGCAATATCCGATTTACTCAAAAATAGACTTTAAAGCGCAGAGATTTCTTCTTTCAAATCAGAGGATGATATCCTTTGCGGATTCACGCTGACAACACCACTGTTGGTATCAACGAGGCCCTTGTAAAAATATAACTGACCGTCAATTTCAGAGATACTGACCAGTTTGTAGGCGCCAGATTGTTCAAAAGGAAGATATTCTGAACACATTGATCCGTCTGCATCAAAATCTAACCTGGATGCAAAAGTGTTAAAATCAGAAAGCAGATAAACTACCGTATTGGAAGCGTTATATAAAGGATCAAACTGAAGACACACAGAGTTATAATCAAAATTATTACTTGAAATATTTACCAGGCTATACCACCCAGATTCACTGACACGCACGCTGAAACCATGTTCTACTATGGTATTCCCGTTTTCATCTTCATATTCCCACTGAGTAGATGAAACATTGTTATTCAACTGAGAATTGTTAAAATACCAAATAAGATTACCAGACTCATAATCACCTTTACCCAATTGTATATCTCCCATAAACTGTTCGTGCGGAATTCTTAGTTCAATGAACTCTTTACTATTGAGGTTTTGGACTTTATCATCCTCTTCAAGAGCTATATAGAAACTATAGATAGCATGTACTGCGCCGTCTTTTGCTTCGTGATCTATCCCGTGAAGTATATAATCACTGTACTCTTTAAGTTCAATGAATAGAAGAGTATACTCTTCGGCTTCCTGTGGATTCAAAATATTACCAGGCAGTAATATCTTAGTATCTAAGTCCGACACCAATTCATGATTTTGTCCTGTATTTAAAGTCCTCTGGATGGATTGTGAACGTAAAATATCTTTAATGTAGGCTTCTGGGCCTGAGCCCATGTTGGGGATAAAAAATTCCTGATTATCCACACAGGATGCCAAAATAAATATCAAACCAAATCCAAGTATCAGTTTTCTCATTGAGATCATTTTCTCTTTAATAATTTTCACTACTACAAACGATATCTTATTCCAGCGCTAAGGCCTAAACTTGTAAAGCTCTGATCTACCGGGTTTGCGGATGCATTGAATTCTGTACCGTAATGTCTCCATCGAATTCCGGCATTCAAATAAATATTACTACTGACTTGAGTTTCAACAGCTAGATTTGCCAGATATGATAAACCTGTTCGTGTTTTAAAATAGGCGCTGTCCCCTGCATCATACCTGAATGATTCCGCATTGGCATCAAGCATATAACCCGATGATACCGTTCTGACATTAAAGGCGATACCAACAGAAGCACGAAGGCTGAATTTGTTGCTCAGAGGGTAGTGGTATCCTATTTCAACTGGTATGTCAATCATTCTGAATGTATTGGTACCTCTTGTTTCTTTGATACCAATTTCCTGAACTACGCTTGTATCTCTTGTTATGGACAGTATCTCTCCTTCACTGTTGAACAATGTGTCTATAACTATTGACGTCTTGTTATTGATAATATCTTCCTGGCGATGAAGGAATTTAATATTGATTTGATTGTAAGCGATACCAGCTTGAACAAACAAACCATTATAAAAGTCATATCCAAATCCGGTTCTTACACCAAAAGATGGCAAGGAGGATTCAGACTGGGATCTGATTCCGACAAGTTCTGATGACTCACTATTTTGCGTCCTCAGTGACTGAGAGGGATGACTTATTGAAACGTCTGTAAAAGAATAGAGTAATGGCCACTGCTCTCTAAAACGTGGACACTCGGTTTTAGTACCGAACAGGGCATCTTCTCTGTCTGGAAAGCTGTATACATATTCACCAGGAAGCCTATTTATATCATCATCTAAAACAGATAATTGACTCAATGATGATCTGCTAAAATCGTCTGCCAAAGATTCCTCCGTGTCATAGAATAGGCTGGATCTATTACTGGCGGCAGATACAATTTGAAAACCTAATGCCTGCTTATCTTTTCGTGACAGGGATTTAACAGCTTTACTGCTTTTTGATTCAATAAGCGCGAGCTTAGCTGTCTGTTCCGGAGCTGACAAAGAGGCACTCATGTTTTTAGAATTAAAGGCATCAGAGGTATTCTGATTCATATCAGACATTATGCGGCTATGGTCTATATGTCTGCCTGCCTCATGGTATACAGAAAAATACAATGCTGGCAGACCTGTAAGCAGCATGAGCATCATTATCCAAATGACAGGCCTTTTGTCCTTATTACGATCCAGGTTCTTTTCGATAGAATCCCAAACGCCGGATGCTACGGGCATTTCTGCACCGAATAATTTGTCCCGAATTTTTTCATCAAAGTTTTTCAACCTGCTAACTTTATTAAGTTCAACAATTTATCTTTCAGTAATGATCTAGCTTTTACCAGCTGAGATCTTGAAGTGCTTTCACCTATGCCCAGTTGATCAGCAATTTCTTTATGAGAATAGCCTTCAATGACATACAGGTTAAAAACCATTCTATATCCATCAGGTAATTCCTGAATAAGCTTGAGAATCTCTTCTTTGGAAAGCTCATCAATGATGGTAGGGGTTGGGGCATACAATGGCACATTATCGATTTCTGAATACTTGTGCTTATCAATATGTTTCTGCCTGTATTTCAACGCCGTATTTATCATAACCCTACGCATCCAGGCTTCCAAAGATCCTTCACCGCTGTATAAATCCAGTTTATTAAAGATCCTTATAAAACCCTCCTGCAACATATCCTGAGCCTCATTCGCATCCCTGGCAAAGCGATAACATAAAGCCATCATTCTACCAGAATACAGTTCGAACAGTTCCTTACAAGACATTCTGTCGCCTTGCAAGCAAAGTGCAACCAGCTCCCTTTCTGTATGTCTGTTCAAACTTAAAGGTGACATTTAATTCCCAACGCGTTAGTTATATGATACTTGTCCTTTTATTTTCGTTGCCTGTCCTACTGAAATTCACTCTTCTTCCGTGCTATTATCGGATTCATTTATTATGGCATCATCAATAATTTCATTGCCATCACCGTCAAGGTCTTCGAATCCAGTGGCTTTCTCGGTAGACTGTTTTTTCTGCTGCTCAATTTTTTCGATGTTTACTTGTCCCTCACTGAATGCAGCATAATCCCCATCTGCATATTTCGAGGCCTTGGAGAAGAAATCATCCTTATCGGATAGCATGGATTCACTTATATCAAGATCCTCTTCTGCAAACTCCCTTTTAGGCTTTTTACTTTCTTCTTCCGCCCATTTCTCAGCTTTGTCCATTGTCTCAGCTAATTTCTCACCAGCCTTATCCGCTACTTCTTTTGCCTTTTTGAGCATTTCATCCTTGACGTCCAATACTTTTTCACCAACATCTTCACTCAGGTCTTTTGCTTTTTCTACAACGTTCTCACCACCGTCAAGTATTTTTTCACCTATCATTTCAGCTGTTTCAGCTGCTTTTCTAACCGCCGGACTTTCTGAAATTTCTTCCATTTTAGAACGTGCTTTTTCTTTAAGTTCGTCTGCATTCTTTTTGATGGAATCTCTCAGAGCACCAGTTGATTCAGAAAAAGATTCATCTGCTTTTCCGATAGTTTGTTTGGTACCGTCATATAAATCTTCCACTTCATCCTTTACAAATTGGCCGGCTTTCTCAGAAGAATGCTTGGCCACTGAACTGGCTCCAAAAATTAATTTTTTTAAGTCATTTAAGAATCCCATAATGCAAGTGTGTTTTAATAACAGGTAATTTAAAGGCTAAGATTAATGAAGCGCATTAAATTGTCTCAAAACAGTATATTTTTATATCAAGATAGCCAAATAATACGACAATATCAGATTCAATAATTCTTCTTGAGCATTCTAAGCGACATACAAAAACAAATCATTAAAGCAATTGAAGAGCATGAGCGATTGCTTCTTGCAGCTAAGCATCTGGAAGATTTGAGAGAAAAATACAAGAAGGGCTTGGAATATATTGCTGAGCTTGATAAAATCCTTGACCAGGAGTTAAAGGATATAGAAGCCCTCGAAGCCCTGGGCGTCAAATCATTGTTTCATAAAATGCTTGGCAGCAAGGAAGAGCAACTGGAAAAAGAAAGACAGGATTTCCTCGAAGCTTCGTTAAAGTATAAGGCAATCAAGAAGACACTCGAATTGCAGAAATACGAAATAAATATCCTCGACGAAAAAGTGCATCGCATCCCAATACTCAGACAGGAAATTGAAAGCCTGAAGTCACAAAGAGAACAGGAAATCCTGGCCAACAATAATACTGAAGAGGCACGTCTGCTTTCTATCATAAATGAAAAATACGACCTCTGTGTTATTCTTAACAAGAATATTAAAGAAGCCATTGAAGAAGGAGAAAAAGCGGAGAAATTGCTTAAGCTTGTTTTGTCATACCTTAAGAAAGCTAGAGACTGGGGAAACTGGGATATGGCTGGCAGCAAGCTGGGGAATCTCAGTAAAAATCGCGCGATTGATATGGCGATGAGTCATCTAACGAAAGCACAGCACCAGCTAGACTTGTTTGCCGGAGAACTGCAGGATATAGGAAAGGCCGCTCTAGGATTCCAGATCACTAAGCTGCAATTCAATAAGTTCACCGATTTCTTCTTTGATAATCTCATAAGCGACTGGATTATTCAGCAAAAGATAAAGTCCACTATCTCAAATGTGGAATCGACTATGGATCAGATTAAACGGCTTCAACTAAGCCTTGAGCAGGAATCAAAAGCCTGTAACAAACAAAAGAAAGAACTGGAGCAGGAAAGAAACGATCTACTAATATCCTAGTCGGTTTTAGTGAATAATAATGCCGGTCCGTTTCCTTCTGAATCATAGAACAAAGCCAAACTGCCATACTCCGGACTCATCAATCTTTTGGGTTGTATGACTTTACCTCCAGCGATGGTTATTTTATTCAATTGCTCTGTAATACTACTGGAAACACTTTGATATGGCCTCAGAAATAAATGATGACATTACTGCTATCGAAGAAGATTTGAGCACCATTAATGGTAATGCCTATCTAATTTCCTTGACCGAGAGGGGAGTGGCTAAACCCTGGAAAATTATTCCAAATTAATGCTTGAGTTATCTAATTAAAAACAGTCAAATACTTGATTTCTGGATTCGAAGCAAAGAATATATTAAATCAATATTATATATGTGAATCTGAATTTTGATGGATAATAAAATTTTGAATAAAATAATTTATGAAAAATAAAAAACTGGTATATCTTTGAAACACTAATGGAAGTTGTTCTATAATGATTGGCTAGTGTCAGGTTGCTCAACCGGCACTAGTTTTTTTTGGACATATCTCGACTTAAGAATTATGCAATACGAAGCCGACAGTCCCAAAGCCTATATCGATATGCTTGAAGATGACTGGAGAAAGGATAAACTTATGCTTATAAGATCTATTATCCTTGAATCTCATCTCGGACTTAACGAGAGCATAGAATATAAGATGCTGGCATTCAAATCAGGCTCACAAAGAGTTTTCCATCTCAATGCGCAGAAAAATTTTGTAGGACTTTATGTAGGTAATATTTCCAAAGTGGATCCTGAACTCAAATTTCTGTCTGGTTATAACATAGGTAAAGGGTGTATTAGAATAAAGAAATCAAATAAGATACTAGAGTCAGGTTTGAGCGCATTCATTCGTCAAGCCGCACAAATGAATATGGCAGGTCATGATATCAGTTGCTAAATCCAATATTAGTATTGATCATCTTATTTTATCCAATAATTAAAATCTTACTATACAATAGCTGAAGAGCCCCTTATTTCCTATAATTTATATTATGTTAAATAGATAATTTGGGTCTTCTATTATATTAGCGCCATGCATATCGCACTCATAGAACCCTATTATCAAGGATCTCATAAATATTGGGCCGATACTCTCATACGTTATAGCAAACATCATTTCGATTTATACTCTATGCCTGGGCGCCATTGGAAATGGCGTATGCAAGGCTCCGCTTATACCATGGCCCAGCAGATGAATCAAAAATCTGCTGTGTATGATCTTATATTGGCCAGTGATTTCATAGATATAGCTCTATTTAAATCTCTGTTAAACTGTAGCTGTCCTGTGATACTATATATGCATGAGAATCAATTGGTTTATCCTGTTTCAGAGCTTGACAAAGAAAAGCACCTAGATCTCAGCTACGGCTATCTGAATTATAAATCATGTTTGGCTGCAGACTACGTCGTTTTCAATTCCTATTATCATAGAACTGTTTTTCTGGAAGCGTGTGAAGCCTTATTGATGAAGATGCCCGATGCCAAACACTCGGACTCTATCGATTTTATAAAAAGCAAATCAGCTGTCCTCTATCCCGGCATTGAGTTTATGGGGAAATATTATGTTAAACAGAATGCCAATCCCTCACCCATTATTTTATGGAACCATAGATGGGACTACGATAAAATGCCTGGGTATTTCGTCAAACTTCTGGATTATCTAGTCAGTCAGAATAAGGCCTTTGAGATAATTATAACGACAGAGCCTGTTAATTCTGATTCAATGGCTTATACCCAAATAATGAATCGACATAAAGACAAAGTTATCCATCATGGACATCTTGAATCAAAGGCAGATTACTGGGAGTTGATTTCCAGGGCTGATCTATTACCTGTTTCACCAGGTCATGATTTTTTCGGGATTAGTGTTTTGGAGGCCGTAGCAGCGGGTGTGATCCCTATTCTACCCAAAGGCAAGGTCTATCATGAGCACTTTGGTACCGAAGCATGCCTATATTATGATTCTCTAGAAGAGTACATGGAATTATCTAAGAAGGTGCTTGAGGGAAATAGCAATTTTGACCATACTTCCCTATCTGAATCAGCATTAAGCTATGATATAAGGAGCTTGATCAAGGAATATGATCGTTATTTCGAAAAGCGAAATAAAGCTTAATAACTTATTTATATTCGCATTGGCATAAAAAACAGCCTATTTAATCGAATATCATTTGTAGAATGAACCCTTTAGGCTGCTTTTGCATTAGCCATTATACATTGTTAATTCAAACATTAATCTTAAATGAAAAAAATTACTATTCTCTTAGTTGCGTTTCTATTTAACGCAAACTTCAGCCAGCTTTCTGCTCAAGATATAACGGAAGGTATGGTCAAAATGGAAATAACAGAAGTAAGTTCAGATAATCCACAGCTTGCAGCCCAACTTGAAATGATGAAAGGAACATCTACCGAATACTATTTCAGGCCGGACAAATCACTTGTAAGTTCAAATATGATGGGTGGCATGATCAAAATGTCTTACCTGGTTGACAACAATACAGAAAACATGACTATGCTTTTTGACGCTATGGGGCAAAAAATGATGGTTGAAAGTACTAAAGACGAACGCAAGGAAATGGAAGAGCAGCAGAATGCCACTGCTGAACAAGTGGATATCACTTACGATGAAACGGATACCAAAGACATTCTTGGTTACAAATGCATCAAAGCCACTATTACGCCTAAGGAAAATGCAGATGTTCCAATGACGTTCGGTATGTATGTTTCAGAGGATGTCATGGCTAGCAACAAGCTCATACAAGGCTTGCAGGCTTTCAATCTGAAAGGGTTTCCTCTTGAGATGATAATGGAAATGCCTGAAATGAAACTGACATTCACGACAACAGAACTTAAGGATAGTATTGACAAGTCTGTTTTTGATGTCAATACTTCAGGATATACTAAAATGACTTTCGATGAATTCTCCCAGACTATGGGAGGTATGGGAGGTGGCATGGGCTTCTAGACTCCCCTCTTTATAAAGAAAAATATAAGGCCGGACTGCTGATTTAAGTATCCGGCTTTTTTATTATTTCCTTCCTGTTATTCTGGTCTTAATTATCGGCAAAATGCTTATATAAAAGTCCATTCATCAAAATATTTAAGAAATATCTTAGCCAGGTTTTCGGCATCGGATATTGCTCTGTGCTGAATCCCGGTAAATTCAAAGCCTTCTTTTTGTACGATCGTCTTCAATGTGCCCTTTACATTGCCTCCTTTCAGTCGATCAAATTGATTTTTGAGGTTTACATAACTATTCAGCCAATCTTCATCTAGACTGTGTATCTGGCACTCTTCCAAAAAGAGCTTTTTATCATTATTCCCCCATGAACAGACATAAAACTCCTCACTGTGCATATCAGCCCATTCCATAAATTGCTCCAAAACTTTCGGAAAATTTTGAGCACTATCAATCTGATCCTGTTTAATAGAGGTTAATTTTTTGCAAAATCCTGAAAGTCTAGGATTAATGGTCGGCCTAACGAAACTCTCAAAGCTTCCCAAGAATTCTCCATACTCATTGATACGCACTGCACCTATCTCTATTATTTCATTATAGCCTTTTGGTGGTCTTCCTAACCAACAGGTTGCTTCCAAGTCGTATATAATATAATTCAATGGCAAGTTAATCTAATTGTTTAATCTACACTACCTAAATCATAGTGTATCAATTTATTATGATAATAGTATAGCAATTTAAAGTCTTCGCAACAAAGACTGCTTTCACTTGCCCACTTAAGTGGGTCTTTATAATGATAAAGTCCAAGATTCTTGACGCCATCGTGTATGACTTCCTTCATGGATTTACTGAAGATGGCAGAAAACTTAACGTCATATTCCTGGATAGCCTTTAAATCTTCAAATGTTTTGCTGCATCTGGATTCAAAATCTTCATAATCGATTTCAAAGCTTTCTGTGGATATCCTGATCAGCTCAAACAAATCCAATTCAGGGTTTTCCTGCCTAAGCATTGTAAATGCAACATAGGCACATAGATGACTTGAGAGTATGATGTTCTCCCTTTTGAAACTATGTACAATCTTGTCAGCCAGAATCCTGGTATAGACAGATTCCCTTTGTGAATCAACATTTGGAACATCTTCCTTAGAGAAATATTTTTCGATACTTATCTCAACTTCCCTGTCATCCATACTCATACCCTTACGATCGACATAATTACCCAAAACATCCATAGGCTGTCCAAAGGAAAGATATACCTCACTATCATTACGTCTTAATGATCTGATGAATCTTAATATGACCCTGAACCATGAAGTTTTTGAACTGCCTCTCTGGTATTTTTCTCTTCCAGCCTGTCGAAGATGCTGATCAATCAGGCTCCCTGCCTCCAGGACAAAATGATATCCGACTGTAAGCGGTACAACATATATCTTTTGATTAATATCATTCACAATGCAATACCGCTGTGCATCAATAACAGAATTAAGAAGGCCAAGTTTAAGTTTATCTTCAATCGCACCACTCCTGGATCGGGTGCCGCCGGGAAAGAATATATGATTCAGACCCTCTATCAGGGATAGACTGGCCATACTTTTTAGTGTTTCGAGATATATCGGGTTTTTTTTACGACGGTCTACCCTGTACGCGCCTAACCTGTTCATAAAATACGCCAGGACTTCATAGTCATAAAGATTCAGGCCAGCACCATAGGAAAATGCCGGCACACCGACGTTTGAGTCAATGCCGTATCCGATCATTATGGAATCCAGATTACTATAATGAGTAGGTACAATAACCACAGTACCGTGATTAAAGAGCTCTCTGAGTTCATCGACATAACCATCAACAATAATCTTTTTTTGAAGATCCTTTTTACTTCCCCAGATACCCCTGTGTCCTCTTCCCCACCCGTTATTGAACAGCCTTTTAAAGAATGCCGTAAGAAACTTCCTGGAAAAATTAAAAGTCTTGGGAATAAAGAATCCAATAATTTCTTCGGAGTAGCGATGCACTATTCTTCTAAGCAACTTTTGCTGAGCCAAGGCGGGGTCTTCAGCTTGCTTGGCCTCATCAAGCTCTTTAACAAGAGACTTCCAGTACAATTTTTCATCGCCTGGATCGACACTCCATGGATTGTTTTTGACACGTTGCCTTTCCAGGTATATGGATTTATCCAACAAATCTTCAACAGAATGGGCAGATCGCATAAGACGATCCATGGTAAACTTGATAAGTCGTTCAATGAAGGCATCTCTTTCTTCCGAAAACCGGGTAATAGGCCAATCTTTCATAGAAGGCATTATGTGCGGATAGACATTAATATTGTCCTTCACTTTCATGCCCTTGATTGTTGATTCGTGTTATCAATAAACTCAAGTATATCCTGGATACCTGTTTGCTTCTCTGAGCTTGTCACAAAATAAGGAGGCACGGGGTTCCAGTATTCCGATAAGGAGCTTACGAGTTGATTTATATTAGCCTGGCGTTGGGTCTGTTTCAATTTATCAATCTTGGTGAAGGCGATAACTAAGGGTATATTATTTTCACCCATCCAGTCCATAAACTCTCTGTCATTTTCCTGGAGATCATGCCTGCTGTCAATAAGTTGAAAAACGCAGTAGAGGCTTTCTCTTAAAAGCAAATACCTCTCTATCATCTGACGCCATTTCTTTCTCTTGCTCTTGGATATCTTAGCATAGCCGTAACCGGGCAGATCAACCAGGTACCAGGATTGATTTATAAGAAATACATTGATAAGCTGTGTTTTACCGGGTGTAGAAGAAATACGCGCTAGGCCTTTACGGTTGCAAATTGCATTTATAAGGGATGACTTGCCTACATTGGACCTCCCAATAAAGGCATACTCTGGCAGGTCATGTCTTGGACATTGGGATTCATGTTCAAAGCTCCCTACAAATTCTATATCGCTTATTATCATTCCTGATTAACTGCTTTTCCCATTGCATATTGCATATGCAATAATAGAGAATATCAGGGGATTTATGAGATTAATTTGGGCCAGAACAGCGAATAGGCTATTTAGCGTGTTCTTAAGATAGTGCTTAAAAAAATCTAAAAAAGTGCTTTTGACGTATCTTTTTGATAACTAGCACCGTTTTTGATACAAATTAAATTATGAAAAAACTTCTACTATTATGTTCTGTCGTGTTGATAGGATTAAGCACACCAGCCTATTCACAGGTTGAATTCGGGGTAAAGGTTGGTTTTCACTCCTTTGATTTATCCAATCCTAAAGACATTATTTTGCCTGGTGACGAATCCATCTCATTCCGTGATGCTAAAATAGGTTTTCAGGGAGGCATCTACACCCACATTGGATTGGGTCGCGTATTTCTTGAACCTCGACTAATGCTTAACTCCACGCGTGTAGAATACAGTTTTAATGGTGATAATGGTGGAATATTTGACAACATTAAAGATGAGACTTTTACAAATCTGGACATCCCGGTTTTGATGGGCTTTGATTTCTTGTTTTTTACAGGCTTAATAGGACCTGTAGCTCACATAAATTTGAATGCAACCTCTGACCTGTTCGACATTGCTGGTTATGATGAACGCTTCAAAACCGCTACATATGGTTTCAGGGCCGGATTGTGTATGGCTATAGGGAATCTTGACCTGAGTTTGGAGTATGAAGGTAATTTCTCGGAATTCGGAGATCACATAAATATTGGTGGGCAACAATTTTCATTTGATGATACGCCAAGTCGCCTGGTATTCAACCTGGGCATTAGAATCTTCTAGTTGGCACAGTATTTGAATTTCTTAATAAAAGGATCTTACCCAAGATCCCGCAACTGTTAAAACCACCAATAAATGCTCTGATTCATGTCAGGGCTTTTTTTATTGCAGGTTAACGGTACGAAACATTTCATTATGTTCATACTCCCTGAAATCGACCTGGGTAATCCCTGACACACCTTGTTCCTGCATGTAGACCCCATACAGCTTATCCATGGCGGCCATAGTCGACTTATTGTGTGTAATGATTATGAACTGAGATTCATTTGAGAATTCCCGGACCAGGCGACTAAACTTCTGAATATTAATATCATCAAGAGGAGCATCTACCTCGTCAAATATACAGAATGGAGCAGGCTTAAGAAGATATAAAGAAAACAGGAGGGCCGTAGCGGTGAGCGTTTTCTCACCACCTGAGAGTTGAGACAGCACCTTCGGTCTTTTGCCTTTAGGCTTTGCTACTATTTCAATATCTGACTCCAATGGGTCTTCCAGGTTAAATAATATAAGATCACAATCATCTTCACTGGAGAATAATGATCTGAAAACCTCTTTAAAATGATCTTTAACGCGGTAAAATGACTCCAGATACATCTTTGTCGCTTCCGTATCTATTTCACTTATCGTGGCATTGAGGGAATTACGGGCGTCAAGAATATCATTACGCTGGGATTCCATATTCTCAAAGCGTTCTAGCATTTCATCATAAGCTTCGACTGCCATTGGGTTAATCTCCCCATAATTCTCAAGTCGTCTTTTGATTTTTTCGTAGCGCGCTTCGAGTTCTTCTATCTCTTTAGGGTCTTCAAGGATTTCCGCATCAAGATTCTTAACATCTAGATTGAATTCAATTTTTAGACGCTCTACGGCAGATCTAAGTTCAAACTCTATACCTGTCAGCTCATCCTTTAAGTCATTAATAATCAGTTGTTGGTTCTGACTGCTCCTGTTGAGGTTTTTAAGGTCCTCTTCTTTTTTCCTTATCTCAGATCGACTCGAGAAAAATTTCTGCTCTGTCTCATTTAGCTCGTCTTTTTTCTCTTCCCGTATTTGAGCTATACCAAACAATTCTTCTTCAAGAGATGCAATTTCAGCTTTATGTAGCTGCATTTGATTCTGGATGTCAACCAATTCATCCTCAGCCATACTTTGCTTGCTGCTCATCTCATTCAACTGCTGTGTTCTGAACTGGATATCCTTTTCGAGGTTCTCTATATCATTCTGGTGTTTTACCCAATTCAATTGCGCTTCAGTGTATTTATTGTTGATTTCGCTGTATGCTCTTGAAAGATCCTCAATCTTCTCTGACTTCTCTTCCAGTTCACCCCTTTTAGACTCCACTTTTGTGCTGACATCCTTAATAAGAAGCTCTGATTCAGCAATGATCAAACTGTCTGCATCCATAGCGTTTTTAATCGCTATGGTCTTAGCTTTCAAAGAATCTGTTGTGTTCTGATAGTTGCTTGCCTTGGTTGCAAACTCAACCTTTCGTTTTTCAAGCTGATTGATCAGTCCTGACCTTGTCTGAATTTCCGTAATGAGATCTTCGACCACCAATGCCTTTATCTTTTCTCCATAAGTACGGATATTGGCTTCAATCACACGGATTTCCTCTTCCACTTCCGCTATGGCCGCTTTCAACTTTTTAAGTTCCTTTTGTCTCCCTATACGCTTACCGTCGAACAAGCCTACAGATCCTCCTGTGATCACATGCTTAGTCCTGTTGCTTACGCCAGAACTGGACAGGTAAACAAGTTCATCGTCAGGAAGAACCTCATCGATCAAAACATCTTCATCAATAATCACCACATTGGCAAGTAGGTGGTGTATCAGCTTATCATACTTGGCATTTGTTTTGACGACATTTACAGCTGCCTTACCATACTGTGACAGCTTAACCATATTGGTGCCGACAGCATCAAAGCTTGATAGTATAAAGAATTGCGACTTTCCTTTTTGGGCATTCCTTAGCAATTGGATTGACTCTCTCGCCTCTTCAACCTTATCCAATATAAAATACGACAGATAAGGCTCAAGATACGCCTCAACTGCCGAACGGTATCTTTCCTCACACTCAATAATCTCAGACAACACCGGTCTCGCCTTATTCCATTTCTTGGCCAAGAATTTGGCCGATTCAGGAAAGCCTTCAAGGTTGTCGACCATATCTTTCAAGAGATGGTACTCATTGCTCAGAGCATCCAGTTTTCTGTTGGCGCTTACGAGTTTATCCTTTTCAGCCGTTTGCTCTTCAGCAAATCTGCTTTTCTCTTCCTCAATATTCTCAAGCTTAAATTGCAGGTCTTTGAGTTCATTTACAGCCTGATCGATTTCCTGCTGCAGAGAATCTATTTGTTTATTCAATGTACCGCTTTCGCTCGCGTACAACTGAAGTTCTTCTTCGGCATTTTGAAGGTTTGATTGCCTGTTTTTTTGGTTACTCCTAAGCTCTACAAGTTCTTTTTCGAGATCAAACCTTTGCGTTTCAATATCCTTGAGCTCTTCCAAGCGGGAATTATTTTCTCCCTGGATTTGCATGCGCTCATGATCTATTTTTTCAAAGCGCTCCTTCCATTCGAGGTATTCACTTTTTATTTTTGCAGAAAGGGAACGAAACTGCTCAAGTTTACTGAAATGCTCGTCGAGCATGGCTTCGATATTCTTCCCTGTCGCTTTAAATTCGATTGAATTTGACTCTACCCTGCTGGCATTCTGTCTTAAGAAATTCTGATTCTGTTTTTTTATTTCAATGAGACTTTCGGTCTTTCTTAACGACTCAATAATATCATTGAATTCTTTTTGCTTGTCGCTCAGTTGTTTCTCGCCATCAAGGTTGTTTGCCTTCATCTGCTCAATTATGGCTTCCAGTTCATGGACAGAAGCATTGAATGACATGAACTTCTGCTGGGCCTCATCAAGTTTTCTCTTAAGGCTTTTCTGTTGCTCAATGGCTTTCTTTTGCTGCGTTACAGTTCGCTGAATACTGATCTCTTTATAGTTATCCTTGAGCTCATAATACTTCTTGGTACGGCGGGCTTGTTTTTCAAGAGATTTTAGATTCGATTGTAACTCAAAAAGAATATCCTCTATCCTATCCAGGTCATTCTGGGTATTCTTGAGCTTGTTGAGTGTTTCTCGTTTCCTGACTTTATACTTTGAAATACCGGCAGCTTGTTCAAACATTTTTCTACGCGCATGATCTTTATCCATCAGGATATCATCAACCATACCCAATTCTATGATAGCGTAACTGTTAGAACCTATACCTGTATCAAGAAACAAGTCCCGTATATCCTTTAGACGGCAAAGGACACCATTGAGCCTGTATTCACTTTCGTTGGTGTCATACAATATTCTTGAAATGGTAACCGTATCATATTCCAGGGGTATTAGCTTTTTAGAGTTTTCAAATGTCATTGACACCTGAGCCATGCTGGCCCGCCGTTTAGATTTGGTACCATTGAAAATGACATCCACCATTTTCTCCAGTCTCAGCTCCTTGCTTTTCTGTTCACCAAGCACCCACCTTATAGCATCGACAATATTGGATTTACCGGAACCATTAGGTCCAACAATGCCTATGATCTCGTCATTGAAATGAATACTCGTTTCATTTGCAAAGCTTTTAAATCCCTTTATGTCTAGTCGAATAAGTTTCACAAGGCTGCAAATATAAATCTTTCACTAATATGAAGATATTTTATATATATGTTGTGCATATATTTACTGCAATTTAGAACCTAAGGTCAGCTATGCATAAAAGATTGGTTTTATTGCTTGCACTAGGCTTTATTGCTTGCAGTCAAAAGAATATGCCTAAACCAGAATCCAAAATGATACATAACACTGAATTCACTCCTCCAATTGCAGATAAAGTGCCTGAAAAACTCAGTATTCACGGGCATGACAGAATAGATAATTATTTTTGGATGAAACTGAGTGACGAACAGAAAAATGCAGATAAAAAAGATGATCAGACAAGAAAGGTAATTGAATATCTTGAGCAGGAAAACAGCTACACAAACGATATGACCAAACATCTCGAAGGCTTCAAGGGAGAGCTGTTTACTGAAATTGTAGGACGTATAAAGCAGACAGACATGTCTGTACCGTATTTTAAGAATGGCTACTATTACCTGACTCGATTTGAAGAAGGCAAAGAATATCCTGTCTATTCAAGAAAAAAAGAAAGTCTCGAAGCGGAAGAGGAAATCATGCTTGATGTGAATAAGCTCGCTGAAGCTTACGATTACTACAATGTGGGTGGACTCGCTGTTTCCCCCGATAATAAAATACTCGCATTTGGCGAAGACACTTTGTCCAGAAGGATTTATACAATGCGTTTTCTCAATCTGGAAACAGGCGAATATTTGCCTAATACAATTGAAAATACTACGGGAAGTGTCACCTGGGCCAATGACAATAAAACGGTTTTTTACACACGGAAAGATGAAACTTTGCGGGCTTTCAAGATTTTCAAACACAAGCTTGACAAGACTCAAGCCGACATTGAAATATACCATGAACAGGACGAAACTTTCTCATGCTATGTGTACAAAACCAAATCACAGAAATATATTGTAATCGGTTCGTACGCTACAGTAGCAAATGAATACAGAGTTTTAGAGGCTGATAATCCGGATGGGAAGTTCAAGCTATTTACCGAACGAAAACGTGATCTCGAATACAGCATATCTCATTTTGGTGACTCCTGGTACATAGTCACAAATAGAGATGGAGCTAAAAACTTCAAACTTATGAGCTGTTCCGAAACCGATACAGAAGCAGATAAATGGAAAGACTTTATTGCCCATGATCCTCTGTCTTTAATTTCAGGCATTGAAATATTTAAAAACTACCTTGTTATCAATCAGCGTGTAGATGGCATAAGTCAGATAAAAGTAATGCCATGGAATGCCATGGATGATGCGCATTTTATAGAGTTTGAAGAAGAAGCCTATATGGCCATGAGTTCTACTAACCCTGAATTTGATACAGATATTCTACGCTTGTACTACAGCTCAATGACGACACCCTCAAGCACCTATGACTATGACATGTCTAGTCGCAAGCTGGAGTTGAAAAAAAGGCAAGAAGTACTGGGAGACTTCGACCCATCCAATTATAGTTCTGAGAGGATATTTATCGAAGCACGTGACGGTGAGAGGGTTCCTGTGAGCATAGTTTATAGAAAAGGCTTTAAAAAAGACGGCTCACAACCCTTACTCTTATATGGTTACGGATCCTATGGCGCCAGTATGGACCCATATTTCAGTTCGGTGCGTCTCTCTCTATTAGATCGTGGTTTTGCCTATGCCATAGCACATATTAGGGGAGGTCAGGAAATGGGTCGGCAGTGGTATGATAGTGGCAAACTTCTAAATAAGAAAAATACATTTACCGATTTTATCGATGCTGGCCAATACCTTACCGATCATAACTATACGAATAAAGACAATCTTTTCTGCATGGGAGGCAGTGCTGGTGGACTTCTTATAGGTGCCGTTATCAATATGAATCCGACCATGTGGAAAGGCGCAATAGCTGCTGTCCCTTTTGTAGATGTCATTACAACTATGCTTGATGAAAGCATTCCACTAACAACCGGAGAATTTGACGAATGGGGGAATCCTAAAAACAAAGAATATTATGATTACATCCTGAGTTATTCGCCTTATGACAATATTGAATCAAAGGATTATCCTGCCTTATTGGTTACGACAGGATTTCATGACAGCCAGGTTCAATATTGGGAACCTGCAAAATGGGTAGCCAAATTAAGAGAATTGAAGACTGACAATAATCCCCTTTTATTGTTTACTGAAATGAGTGCGGGACACGGTGGGAAGTCAGGAAGATTTGAACGTTACAGGGAGACAGCCCTGGAGTATGCCTTTCTTCTTGATCTCGCTTCAAGGGCAGAATAGAAAAGTTCATGACATACTTTCTTTATAGATTGTCTTAAGCTTTTTTGATTCACTCTGCCAGTTGTAGATCTCTCTGGCTTTCAGAGCCTCGCTTTGACAAGCATGATATCTATCCGGGTCCTCTAGTGATCGTATTGCCTCAACCATGGTATGTACATCATACGATTCCAGCAATAATGCGAAAGGATATTCATCCTGTATCATCTTGTATTCAGGAAAATTCATGGCTATTACGGGCAATCCAGCATGCATATAATCAAACTGCTTATTGGCCAGTGAAAAATAGTAATTCCCACTTTGAGGGTCCAATATATTCAAGCCAATACTGGCATGCGTCAAATGATACGCCAGCTGGGATGGGGCAACATATCCATGAAAAATGATTCGGCTCCTAG